>WNGC01000276.1_pt1 | contig 48444 bp, 45 predicted proteins | sample 5400051 | NCBI WGS metagenome assembly WNGC01 (sample SAMN13153368, study PRJNA577476) | soil metagenome | isolation source: 20 cm soil or saprolite under grassland replicate 2 | place: USA:California | collected 2016-06-15
AGGGGCACCATCACCTCGACCGTGACCTTGCGGCCTTTGCCGGCCACGTGGCAGGCCGCCTCGAAGATTGCGCGCGCCTGCATCTCCGTGATCTCGGGATAGGTGATCCCCAACCGGCAGCCGCGGTGCCCGAGCATCGGATTCGCTTCGATGAGGGATTGAATCAGCCGCTCGAGCTTCGCGGCGGGCATCGCGAGCCGCTTCGCCAGTGCGACGATCTCGGCATGCGTATGCGGGAGGAACTCATGGAGCGGCGGATCGAGCAGCCGGATCGTGACCGGGAGGCCCTCCATCGTCTCGAAGAGGCCTTCGAAATCGTCACGCTGAATCGGGAGCAGCCTGGCGAGCGCGCGGCGGCGGCCGGCTTCGTCGGGAGCGACGATCATCTCGCGCATCATGCTGATGCGGTCGCCCTCGAAAAACATGTGCTCGGTACGGCACAGCCCGATGCCCTCGGCGCCGAACTCGCGGGCGCGGCGCGCATCGGCCGGCACATCGGCGTTGGCGCGCACCCGCAGCCGGCGACGCGCGTCGGCCCACGCCATCAGCTTGGCGAAGTGCGTGCCGATCTTGGGCTGCACCAGCTTCGCCGCGCCGAGGAGGACGCGACCCGTCGTGCCGTCGACTGTGATCACCTGGCCGCGCTTCACGACGCGGCCGTTCGCGCGAAACCGGCCCGCCGCCGGATCGACGTCGAGGTCCTTCGCGCCGACCACGCACGTCTTGCCCATGCCCCGCGCGACGACCGCCGCGTGGCTCGTCATCCCTCCGCGCGCCGTCAGCACGGCGCGCGCGGCCACGATGCCGTGAAAGTCTTCCGGCGAGGTCTCGGGCCGCACGAGGATCACGTCGTGCCCCTTCTTCTTCAGGTCTTCCGCCTCGTCGGCATCGAACACGACTTCACCGGTCGCGGCCCCCGGCGAAGCGGGCAAGCCTTTCGCCAACACGGTCACGGCGGCGCGCGGGTCGACCATCGGGTGAAACAGTTGATCGAGATCCTGCGGCGGCACGCGCTGTACGGCGTCGTCTTCGCCGATCAATCCCTCGGCCACCATTTCGACGGCGATGCGAACCGCAGCGATCCCGGTGCGCTGGGCGCGGCGCGTCTGGAGCATGTAGAGCTTGGCATGCTCGAACGTGAACTCGATGTCCTGCACGTCCTTGAAATGCTTCTCGAGCTTTGCGGCCAGGCGCTCGAGGTCGCGGTACACGCGCGCGAGCTTGCCGCGCTTCAGCTTCGCAATCGGGTCGGGAGTGCGCGCGCCCGAGACCACGTCCTCACCTTGCGCATTGGTCAGCACGTCGCCGTTGAGCACGCGCTCGCCGGTGCGGCAGTCGCGCGTGAAGGCAACGCCGGTGCCGCAGTCGTCGCCCATGTTGCCGTAGACCATGGCCACGATGTTCACGGCGGTGCCCAGACTGTCGGGAATGCCGTGCACGCGCCGATAGTCCGTCGCGCGCCGCGTGCGCCAGCTCTTGAAGACCGCTTCGATCGCGCCCCAGAGCTGCTCCTGTGGATCCTCGGGGAAGGGCATGCCCGTGCGCGACTGAATGATCGCTTTGAATTCGTGAACCAATGCTTTGAGATCGTCGGCAGGAAGGTCGATGTCGCGCTCGACCTTGCGGCGCGCCTTCGCCTCTCGCAGCACTTCTTCGAACGGCTCCTTCCCGAGGTCGAACACGACGTCCCCGTACATCTGGACAAAGCGGCGATACGAGTCGTAACCGAAGCGTGGATTCTTGGACGCGCGGATCAGACCCTGCACCGTCTCGTCGTTCAGTCCAAGGTTGAGAATCGTCTCCATCATGCCCGGCATCGAAACCGCGGCGCCCGAGCGCACGGAAACCAGCAGCGGGTTCTCAGGGTCGCCAAACCCCTTGTCGCTGGACCGCTGCAACTGCTTCAGGTGCCGATCGACTTCGGAGCGCAGCGCGGCAGGGAATGTCCCTTGTTCGAGATAGGCGATGCAGAGTTTGGCGGAGATGGTGAAGCCGGGCGGGACGGGGAGGCCAAGGTTGGCCATTTCCGCGAGGCCGGCACCCTTGCCGCCCAGGATGTCGCGCATCGCGGCCGAGCCGTCGGCGCGGCCATTGCCGAAGAAGTAAACGTAGCGTTCGACGGATGGCATGGACTGCGGCTTTCGGCTATTGGCTACCGGCTATGGGGTGTTCGCAGATCAGGCCAGAATAGTCTGTAAGGGCGTCACATTTCGTGCCCTCGCACTCTCATCGGGGATCTCCGTCGGATAATCGCCCGAGAAACATGCGTGACAAAATTCCTGCGGATCTCCACCCGCTGCACGGAGCATGCCGTCAAGCGAGAGATACCCCAGGGTGTCGACGCCGAGATGGCGCCTGATCTCTTCCAGGGAATGGCTCGACGCGATCAGCTCGCTCTTGGTGGGCGTGTCGATACCATAGTAGCAGGGACCGGTGATGGGCGCCGAGGCCACACGGAAATGCACCTCCTTCGCTCCCGCCTGGCGAATCATTTGGACCAGCTCTCGGCTTGTGGTCCCCCGTACCAGGGAGTCGTCCACGACGACCACCTTCTTGCCGTGCAGCACTTCACGCACCGGGTTGAACTTTATCTTGACCTTGGCGTTGCGCGCGTCCTGGGTCGGATTGATGAACGTGCGGCCGACGTAGTGATTGCGGATCAGCGCGTGCTCGAGCTTGAGGCCCGCTTCCTCCGCGAAGCCCAACGCCATCGCGTTCGACGAATCAGGAACCGAGAAGACGCAGTCGGTCTGGGGAGCCGGGTGCTCGCGCGCGAGCTCGCGTCCCAGTGCGCGCCGCACACGATCGACCGAGCGCCCGAAGATGGTGCTGTCGGGCCGCGAGAAGTACACGAGCTCGAAGACGCAGCGGTGGTGGGGCTTGGCGGGGAGGGACGGCAGCCGATCCACCTCGGGCGGCGATCCCTGAATCCGTAAGAACTCGCCGGGCTGGAGCTCGCGCACCCTCGTCGCGCCGACCAGATCGAGGGCGCATGTCTCCGATGCGATGATGTATCCGTCGCCCAACTTGCCGAGCCACAGCGGCCGGAATCCACGCGGGTCCACGATGGCGTACAGCGTGCGGCCGATTGTCACCACCAGCGAGTAGGCGCCTTCGACGCGCTCCAGCGCATCGAGCAGTTGATCCTCAGGCTCGCGAGCCTCGGAGCGGGCTATGAGATGAATCAGGACTTCGCTGTCGGAGGACGTCTGAAAAATCGACCCCTTCTCGACGAGATCGGCGCGCAGCGATGCGGCGTTGGTCAGATTGCCGTTATGGCCGAGCGCGAGCGGCCCTTCGCGATAGCCGGCAAGAATCGGCTGCGCATTGGCGAGGACGGATGATCCGGCGGTCGAATAGCGCGTATGCCCGATCGCGACGTCCCCCGGCAGACCCGCAAGCACAGGTTCGCCGAATACGTCCGATACCAGCCCCATGCCGCGATGCGACCGGGCCACGCCCGCGCCATCGACCACCACCACGCCGGCGGACTCCTGGCCGCGATGCTGCAGGCTATAGAGACCGAGGTAGGCCACGCGCGCCGCGTTGGGAACACCTGATACGCCGATGATGCCGCACATTCTGCCGTCAGTCTCCCATGCGTCGAGGAATAGCGTTGAAATATACGTCCCGCAGCCTCGCGGTACGCACTTCGATCGCAGCGTCCCGCAGCGTCACCCGGAAGGTTCCGTCGACTTCACCGACTGAGCCGGCTCGATGTATCGCGACACCCAGCTCCCCGGCCAGCGCTTGAACGGCGGGGGCACGCTCGGGGACACAGGTGATCACGGCGCGGCCGTGAGATTCGGAAAACAGAAGCTCGTGCGCTGTGAGCCGCGCGCCGTGCGCCGTCAAGTCTGCCTCGAGACCAAAGCCGGCTTCCTGATACGGCCCGCCCATCGCAACTTCGGCGAGGGCCACACCCAAACCGCCGTGCGAGCAGTCGTGGGCGGACCGAAACAGACCGCGCTCCGCGCCCCTGACGAGCAGGTCGATGAGGCGCCGTTCCGCTTCGAGATTCACACGCGGCGGCTGGCCGCCGCTGAAGTCGTGACAAACCTCCCAGTAGGCCGAAGCACCCAGTTCCGGCCGCGTTTCGCCGAGCACGAAGATCACGTCACCAGGTGCGCGGGCGTGACTTGGCACGGCGCGATCGACGCGCGAGAGCAGTCCGATCATGCCGACGACCGGTGTCGGATCCACGGCGCCGGTGGGACTCTCATTGTAGAACGACACGTTGCCGCCCGTGACCGGCGTATCGAGCGCGCGACACGCGTCCGCGATCCCGCGACACGCTTCGCGGAACTGGTAAAAAACCTCGGGACGCTCCGGATTGCCGAAGTTCAAGCAGTCGGTGATCCCGAGTGGCCGCGCGCCGGTGCAGGCGACGTTCCGCGCGGCTTCGGCGACTGCCGCCTTACCTCCTTCGTAGGGATCGAGGCGCACGTACCGGCTGTTGCAGTCCGTCTTCACGGCGATGCCGAATTCCTGATGCCGCACGCGCAGCACGCCTGCGTCTCCCCCGGGGGGAATCACGGTACTCGCTTGCACCGTCGAATCGTATTGCTCGAAGACCCACGTCTTACTGGCCACTGACGTTGCATCCAGGAGCTGTAGCAGTGCGTCCGTAGGAGACGTGCGTCGTGCGTCGTGCGTCGGAGCTGCGGCGCGCAGTGCGGCGATCCGCGGATCCTCCTTGGCTTGCGGATAGTAGACCGGACAATCTTCTACGAGCTGTCGCCCGGGGATTTCGACGACGACTTTGCCTTGCCAGGTGCAGCGATACATCCCGTCGTCCGTCACCTTGCCGATCGGCGTCGCATCGAGCTCCCACTTGGCGGCAATCGCTTGCACCTCGGCAACGCGATCCGCCTTTGCGACGACGAGCATCCGTTCCTGCGACTCAGACAGCAGGATTTCGTACGGCGTCATATCCGGCTCGCGCGTCGGCACGCGTGACAGATCGATCTCGACGCCGACGCCGCCGCGCGCCGCCATCTCGGCGGACGACGAAGTAAGGCCGGCGGCCCCCATGTCCTGGATCGCCACGATGTGCCCCGACGCGATCAGCTCGAGGCTCGCTTCGAGCAACAGCTTCTCCGTGAACGGATCGCCCACCTGGACTTGGGGGCGCCGCTGCTCGCTTTCATGCGTGAGCTCTTCGGAGGCGAATGATGCGCCATGGATGCCGTCGCGACCCGTGTGCGAGCCGACCGCGAGCAGGATGTTGCCTACACCGTGCGCGGCAGCTTTGATGAGGTCCTTCTCTTTGAGAACCCCAACGCACATCGCGTTGACGAGCGGATTGCCGGAATAGCCGGGCGCGAAATCCACCTCGCCGCCGAGGGTCGGCACGCCAACGCAATTGCCGTAGTCGCCGATGCCGCGCACGACCCCGGCGAACAGGTAGCGATTGCGCGCTTCGTCGAGCGGGCCGAACCGCAGGCTGTTCAGCAATGCGACCGGCCGCGCACCCATGGTGAACACATCGCGCAGGATTCCGCCGGCGCCGGTCGCGGCGCCCTGGAACGGCTCGACCGCCGACGGGTGATTGTGCGATTCGATCTTGAAAGCGACCGCCCAGCCGTTCGGGAGGCGCAGCACACCAGCGTTCTCCCCGGGACCTTGCACGACGTGGGGCCCGCTGGTGGGGAAGTGCTTCAAGACGGGGCGCGAATGCTTGTAGGAGCAGTGCTCGCTCCACAGCGCCGAAAAAATGCCGAGCTCGGGGAATGTGGGGGTCCGGCCGAGCATGGCGGTGATGCGCGCGTATTCGTCAGAGGTGAGGTTGTGCTCCTGGACCAGCTCGGGCGTGATGACCGGGTCGGTCACGTCCGTGTCACACCTTTCACGACGGCGCCGAATACGCGCCCCAGCACGTTTGGCACCGAGGTCTTGAGAAGAGCTTGAGCCTCACCGGCATCGAACCAAACGCCGTGGCAGTGCGTGCACTGATCGATCTGAATTCCGTCCCATTGACCCGTGATCAAGTCGTAGCCGCACTTGGGACACTTCATGTGATGCGATTTGCGCTCGCGCTCGGACGCGGTCTGCTGCGCGACGGCGCGTTGCTGGCGCAGCAGCTCCGCGTCCCGCCGCGCGAAGTATTCGTCTTCGTTCTTGCTGGGCCCGCCACTGTGGCGCTCGTGCGTCGTCATGGACTGGCCGGCGCGGGTGGAGGCGTCACGCGCAGCGTGTCGCCACCGGGATTGGCGAAGGGGACGCGGCCGGGAGGGGACGAGGATTCTCCGGAGTACTTATGGCCGTCCCAACGGACAATCGCGTCCACGACCTTGCCGGTCTGCAGGGTGACCACGTCCATCGTCCCGCAGGTATACTCGCAGCCGTTGCGGAAGAACAGATACGTGTATTCGCCCGCCCGCCGCACTGCCGCCGGGGAACCCCAGATCTCGTAGACTTCCCGTTCGGACATCCCGGGGGCGACCGTTCCGCTGTCCGCCGAGACGTAGGGAACGTCGCGCGTCGGCGCCTGATTCATGCCCTCCGGCCTCGTGGGAGGGGGGGGATGCTGCGCGCGCTGCTGTTGCTGCGCGGCGGCGATCCTGGCCGCGGCCGTGTCGGGCGCGGGGCGCACCGGCGGCGGCGGTGTATGCGTCGCCGTTTGCCGGCCGCGCACGCGGTCCCACGCCGTCTTCAACTTCTCCTTTGCGGCGTTTACCTGATCACACCCGAAGGTGGCGACCGTCAACAGCGCGCATATCGCCAGCGTGCTGCGTCGCATTGCGAGCCTCCAGAGAGAGGAAGACGCGGGCGCCGTCCTGACCACCGAGAACTTCCGCGTTGCGGCGCTCCGGATGCGGCATGATCCCCACCACGTTGCGGCCGGCGTTGCAGACGCCGGCAATATCGTGCGTCGAGCCGTTCGGATTTTCCGTGACGTAGCGCAGGATAACCTGGCCGTTGGCCTCGAGCAGCGCGGCCGTATCCGCGTCTGCGACGTAGCGGCCATCGCCGTGCGCGATCGGCAGCGTCAGCAGCTCGCCCCGCTCGTAGCTGTGCGTGAAGGCCGTGTCGGCCGCCTCGACGCGTACACGGACCGGCCGGGACAGGAATTTGAGCCGGGCATTGCGCATCAACGCGCCGGGCAGCAGGCCGGCCTCGCACAGGATTTGGAAGCCGTTGCAGATGCCGAGAACCGAGCCGCCGGCGTGCGCGTGCGCGGTGACGGCACGCAGCACGGGGGAGAAGCGCGCGATCGCGCCGGAGCGGAGGTAGTCGCCGTAACTGAAGCCGCCCGGCAGAATGACGGCATCGGGCTGCTGCAGATCGGTGTCGCGGTGCCACACGTAGTACGCGTCGGACCCGGCGGCGCGCGCGGCGTCGAGCGTGTCGGCGTCGCAGTTCGAGCCGGGAAAGACGACCACCGCTACGCGCTGCATACGACCTCGTAGTCCTCCGTGACGGGGTTGGCGAGCAACCGATCGCACATCGTGCGCGCTTTCGCCGCGGCCTCGTCGCGTGTCGCCGCCTGGACTTCCACCACCAGATGCTTGCCGGCCCGCACCCGCGCGACGTCCGCGAACCCCAGCGCTTGCAGCGCGTGCTGCACCGCCTGCCCCTGCGGATCGAGCAGCGACGCGCGGGGCATCACCCGGATCTCAACGGTGAACGCGCTCATGCGGCGCCGGGCCGCCTGGGCCCCCCGCCGCCGTAGCTCTGGTCGCTTTCATCGATCACGATGGGACCGGCAATCTCTGCCTCCTCATCCTCGGCGGGTGCCTTGAAGAATCCCAGCAGCACGGCCCGCGCGACCCCGTAGGTCATGTACGCGATGCCCAGCGGGAACAGGAACACGTCATGCTCCCAGATGCCGAATACCAGGATAACAACAATCAGCGTGAGCCCCAATAGTCCGCGCGCGCTGCGGAACCCGGCGCGTGGCAGGGTGGCATAATGGACGTTGCTCACCATCAACATGGTCAGCGCGATCATCAGGAAATTGAGCAGGAGATGCCACGGCAACCCATGCAGCGCGGCAAACTGCGCCGTCTGCGTAAACGGATAGAACGTGGCGAGCGTCATCCCGGCCGCCGGCGACGGCAAGCCGATGAAATGCGATTTCGCCCGGCCTGCCTGTGTGACATTGAAGCGCGCCAACCGAATTGCGACCGCCATGACGTAGAAGTAGCAGAAGATCCACGCCGCCGAGCCGGCCGCCGCGAATTCGATCTGATACATGAGGAAGGCCGGTGCTACGCCAAAGCTCACGATGTCCACCAGGCTGTCCAGCTCGGCCCCGAACCGCGTGCCGGTCCCCGAAATCCTGGCGACTCGACCGTCGAGTGTGTCCAGCACCCCGGCGAAGACGATGAACCAGCTGGCGCGATAGAACTCGCCCCGCGTCGCCAGTACCATCGACCAGATGCCGAAGAAAAGATTGAACAGCGTGAAGAGGCTCGGTACGACGACGACGACACGGCGGATGGGGAATGGCGGCGGTCTCATGGGTACTCCGCGAGGACGCTGCCGCCGACCCGCACCCGGTCGCCGGGTTTGACTTTCAGCCGCGGGGACGCCGAGAGCGGCAGGAAGACGTCGGTACGCGATCCGAAACGGATCAGCCCCAGGCGTCCTGCTTGGGTCACACGGTCGCCGGGTTTGGGGTCCGTGACGATGCGCCGCGCGATCAACCCCGCGATTTGCCGCACGAGCACCGGACTCCGCGGTCCGCGGATGCCGATCGAGGCTTGTTCGTTGTCGAGACTCGCCTTCTCATGAGCAGCATGCAGGAACTTTCCTTTGTTGTAATGCACGAGCTCGACCGATCCATCCACCGGCGCACGATTCACGTGGACATCGAAGACGGACAGGAAAATCGATATCCGCACCGCGCGCTCCTTGAGGAACATCGGCTCCTCGAGCTCCGTCACATGCACCACACGCCCCTCCGCGGCCGCGAGCACGTACTGCGCACCTCGCGGACCGGGACGTAGCGGGTCGCGAAAAAAAGCGATGACCCAGATTGCGACCACCGCGACGACGACCGCCAAGGGCCACCACAGCAAGGCGGCTCCCAGGGTGAGCAGCCACGCCGCCGCGATAAACGGCCAGCCTTCGGGAGCGATCCTCACTCCAATTCTCTTCCCGTGATCCGACGGTAGGCATCGCGATAGCGGTCACTCGTCGCGGACACCACCTCGGCCGGCAAGGGTGGCGGTGGGGCCTCGCCGTTCCATTTGCCCTGCCGCTTCAGATCCGCCAGGTAGTCACGCAGTGGCTGCTTGTCGAAGCTCGGCTGGCTCCTGCCCGGTTGGTACCGGTCCGCCGGCCAGAACCGCGACGAGTCAGGTGTCAGAATCTCATCGATGACGATCAGGGATCCTTCGGGCGTCGTGCCGAATTCGAACTTCGTATCGGCGATGATGATGCCGCGCTCCGCCGCGTACGCTCGGCCGGTGCTGTACAGATCGAGGCTGGCCTGGCGCAGTCGCTCGGCGGGAGCGCGGCCCAGGCTGCGGGCGACATGATCGAAGGTGACGTTCTCGTCGTGACCCTGTTCGGCCTTGGTCGCGGGAGAAAAGACAGGCGGGTCGAGACGCGCGCTCTCGACGAGTCCCTGCGCCCCCCCCGCCGCCGCCGCCTCCCCCAGCGGCTCCCCGGCGAGCGTACCCGATTGTTGGTACTCGGCCCACGCCGATCCCGACAGATACCCACGCACCACACATTCGAACGGGACGGGCGTCGCACGGCGCGTGAGCATCGCGCGCCCCGCCAGCTCGTCTCGATGGCCGGCCAGCGCGGGCACCCGCGCCATGATTTCATTGACGTCGGCACTGAGGCAGTGATGGGACATGACGGCGTTGAGACGGGCGAACCAAAACGCGCTCATCTGCGTCAGGACAGCACCCTTGTGCGGCACCGGCTCGCGCATCACGACATCGAACGCACTGACGCGATCGCTCGCCACGAGCAGCAACGTCTCCGCGTCCACGGCGTACACTTCCCGCACTTTTCCCCGCCGCACCAGGGGGAGCGGCAGTTTGCTCTCGACGAGCACGCTCGTCATACCTCGACCTCCGCCGCGGCCGTCGCAGGTGCGGCCGCCGTGATGGAACGCATCAGATCGGGCAGGACGCGATCGAGGAAATCATCCACCTGCTGGGGTGCGCGCCCCACGTAGCCCCCTGGGTCGAGCTCGCCTGCTTTGGCGCGCAGGTCGAGTCGCTTGAACGCCGGATCGCGCGCGAGCCGCTCGAGTAGATCGTTCCCGCCTTTGAGGCTGTGACCGCGAATGACCTCGTGGAGCTGCTGCCGATCCCCTCCCGCCTTCACGCCGCGCATCAACAGGCGTTCGGTCGCGAGGAACGGCATTGCGCTCGCCACGTGCTCGCCGATCTTTTTTTCCCGCACCTCGAGGCCTGCCGCGACATTCGTGGTCAGCACCAAGATCGCGTCGGTGGCCAGGAACGCTTCTGGGATGACCAGCCGACGGTTCGCGCTGTCATCGAGTGTGCGTTCGAGCCATTGCTCGGCAGCCGTATGCCAGGCGTTGCCTTCCAGCTCGATCACGAACCTGGCGAGACCCGTCATGCGCTCGGCCCGCATCGGATTGCGCTTGTACGGCATTGCCGATGAGCCGACCTGCTCGCCTTCGAACGGCTCCAAGACTTCACCTTCGTGCTGCAGCAAGCGGAGATCGGTGCCGAACTTCGCGCCGGACTGCGCGATTCCCGACAGCACGGCGAGAATTTGCGCGTCGAGCTTCCGGGTATACGTCTGTCCCGTAACCGGGAAGACCTGGTCGAATCCCATCGCCCGAGCCACGCGGTTGTCCAGCTCGGTGATCTTGGCGTGATCACCATCGAACAGGTCGAGGAAGCTCGCTTGCGTTCCCGTCGTGCCTTTCACGCCGCGGAACCGCATCGTGGCGATGCGGTGGAGCAACTCCTCGGCGTCGAGCGCGAACTCTTGCATCCAGAGCGTGATGCGTTTGCCCAGGGTCGTCAGCTGGGCCGCTTGGAAATGCGTGTAGGCGAGACACGGGAGGGCGCGATAGCGGCGTGCCTGTCTGCCAAGCGCCCCGAGCACCGCGCTGATACGTCCCAACAGCAGCTGCATCGCTTCCCGCATCACCAGCAGATCGGCGTTGTCGGTGACGTACGCGCTGGTCGCGCCGAGGTGGATGAACGGCCGGGCGGCGGGCGCCTGATCGCCGAGGTGATGGATGTGGGCCATCACGTCGTGACGGAGCCGGCGTTCGTATTCCGCGGCTTTGTCCAGATCGGCGTCGTCGAGGTGCGCTCGCAGCTCGCTCAGCGCTGCGGTCGGAATGTCGAGGCCCAGCTCTTTCTCAGCTTCCATCAGCGCCAGCCACAGCCGGCGCCACAGACCGATGCGGCGGCGCTCGCCCCAGAGCGCCTGCATCGCGGGAGAGGCGTAGCGCGTCGAGAGCGGCGAGACCCAGCTCAAACCGCGGCCTTCGCCCGCGCGACCAGCTTGTGCCAGTCGGCGAGGAATTGATCCAGGCCACGATCCGTGAGCGGATGCAGCAGCAGCTTTTTCAGCACGTCGGGCGGCAGCGTCGCGACGTCCGCGCCAATCATCGCGGCGTCGACGACATGACGCGGGTGGCGGATCGACGCAGCGAGGATCTCCGTCTCGATCCCGTAATTGTCGAAGATCACGCGGGCCTCGCGAATCACGTCCATGCCCTCCTGCCCGACGTCATCGAGTCGCCCAATGAACGGGCTGACGTAGGACGCCCCGGCTTTGGCGGCGATGAGGCACTGCACGCTCGAGAAACAGAGGGTGACGTTGGTGCGGATTCCCGCCGTGGCGAGCCGTCGCACCGCCACCATGCCTTGCTCGAGCATCGGGATTTTGACGACGATATTGTCGGCGATCTTCGCGAGCTCGGTGCCTTCTTTTACCATGGCGTCGGCATCCACTGCGACGACTTCGGCGGAGACCGGCCCATCGACGAGGGAGCAGATTTCCTTCAGTACGTCGCGCGGGTCGAGATCACCCGCCTGTTTGGACAGCAGCGATGGATTGGTGGTGATGCCGTCGATCAGCCCGGCCTGCGTCGCCCAGCTGATGTCTTTGAGGCTCGCGGTGTCGAGGAAAAACTTCATCGCTCAAGGCTCCTCGGCGTAAAGGTCCGGTGGATAGCGTACCGCTTCGAGATACAAGCCCTGCGGCGGAGCGGGCGGACTGACCGCCAGATTGTCGTTCGCACTGAGCAGACGGGGGAAATCCGCCGGCGGGCGCCGGCCGAGGGCGATATCGACCATGGTGCCCACAATGAAGCGCACCATGTGATGCAGGAAGCGATCGGCCTCGACCGTGAACACCATTCCCATTCCGTCCGCTCGCGGCGCCCATTCGGCAAGCGCCACGCGGCATCGGTAATGGATTGTGTCGGCACCGGCCGCTGCCAAGCCGCGGAAATCGTGCTCTCCAACGAGCGCCGCCGCTTGCTCCGCGAGCGTTTCGAGATCGAGTGGCCGTCCGCGATCGAGCGCCCATTCGTAGGGCCGGCGGAACGGCGACGCAGCAGCCTCGTCGGTCCCGATCAAATAGCGATAGCGGCGCGCCATCGCGCTGCGCCGGGCGTCGAATCCGGGCCGCATCAAATGCACCTGCGCTGCCCAAATCTCCCGGGGCAGTAAGGCATTCAATGCGCGGCGCAGCTCCTGCGGCTGGACGACCCAGCGCTCGGTGGCGAAAAAGCCGACTCCTTGCCCGAGCGCGTGCACGCCGGCATCGGTTCGACCAGCGCCCATCGCCACGGTTCGCCGGCCCATCAGGCGTTCGAGCACCGCCTCAAACTCCGCCTGCACCGTGCGATCGACCGGCTGCCGCTGCCATCCTGCAAACCCGCCCCCATCGTATTGAATCACCGCGAGAAAGGGGCGGCCTGTCACGCTCGGAAAGATGCAACTCGTTGTCACTATTTGACAAGGGTGATAGCCTTAATCCCTCATGGATGCCTCGCCGCTGCGCGCCGCACTGACCGCACTCGCCAACCGCCAATCACTATCTGAAGCGCAGACGACTGAGGTGTTCGGCATTGTAATGAGTGGAGCGGCGACGCCCGCGCAGATCGCGGGGCTGCTGATGGGACTCCGGACCAAAGGCGAAAGCGCCGACGAAGTCGCAGGCGCGGCGCGCGCGCTGCGCCAGGCGATGGTGCGCGTCGAGGCGAGCCAGCCGAATGTCGTCGATACGTGCGGCACGGGCGGCGGCACCGTCCGCACCTTCAATATCTCAACCGTCGCCGCGCTCGTCGCCGCCGGTGCAGGTGCGACGGTGCCCAAGCATGGGAATCGCTCGTTCACGTCACAATGCGGATCCGCAGACGTGCTGGAAGCGCTGGGCGTGCGGATCGTGCTCGATGCATCGAATGCCGCGCGCGTGTTGCGCGAGGCTCGTGTCGTGTTTCTCTTCGCGCCGAGCTTTCACCCGGCGATGAAGCACGTGGCCAGCGTGCGGCGCGAGCTGGGCACACCGTCGGTGATGAATCTCGTGGGGCCGCTCGCCAATCCGGCGGGTGCGCGCCGCCAGGTGATCGGCGTCGCCGAGGGCGATCGTGCGGCGGTCGTCGCGGACGCCTTGCTCCGGCTCGGCGCCGAACACGCGCTCGTCGTGCATGGGCGGGTCGGTATGGATGAGATCTCGCCCGTCGGAATGACGGATGTGTGGGAAGTGAAGGACGGCGCCGTGCGTACCTGGGAAATCGATCCCGAGCGCTATCGGCTCAGCATCACGGATGTGGAATTACTCAAGGGCGGGGAGCCTGCCGCGAATGCGGAGCGACTCGAGCGCATTCTCGGTAACGGATCGGCCGATCAACCGGGACTGGCGGCAGTGCTGCTGAACGCGGGAGCCGCGATCTACGTGGCGGGAATCGCCGGATCGTTTGCTGAAGGCATCGGGCGCGCGCGCGAAGTCGTCGCCTCAGGGGCTGCGCGCAACGCGCTCGATCGGCTGCGCAAAGCGACCGCTAGTATTTCCGGATGACACCGACCACGACGCCCTGCACGATGACATCGCGCTCGTTGATGCGCAGCGGCTGCACCGCGTCATTCGCCGGTTGCAGCCTGATCCATCCGCCCGGTTCCCGATAGAAGCGCTTCACGGTCGCGCCCTGGCCATGGACGAGCGCGATGACGGTTTGGCCGATATCAGCTTGATTGCGCTCCTGCACGACGACGTAATCGCCATCCTTGATGTGCTCGTCGATCATCGAGTCGCCGCGTACCTTGAGGACATAGCTGCGGCCGCGTCGCGGCAGCAGCTCGTCCGGAACGGCGATTGTCTCGTCAGTGGTAATCGCTTCGATCGGCTGGCCGGCAGCGACGAGCCCGAGCAGCGGCAGTTCGGTCGCCCCGGTCTGGCCTTTGGGGGGCACGACCTCGATGGCGCGACTCTCGTTGTGCGTGCGCCGGATGTAGCCTTTGCGCTCGAGATTGGTGAGGTGCTCATGGACCGTTGCCAGCGACTGGAACCCAAATTGGCGGGCGATCTCCTCGAAACTGGGGGCATACCCCTTCTCATCGATGTGCTTGGCGATGTAGTCGAGGATCTCGCGCTGGCGTCGCGTGACCGGCATTGTGTCTCCCGAAGATAAACCGAAACGTAATCTACCCGAATACCGCCCGAACGCAAGGATGCCGAAAAAGACCTCAATTGACCGTCCAACTCTCGACTCGATCCTCGCGGTGACTCGCGGGCGCGTGGCGGCTCTTCAAGGAAGCGTCCGAGCCCTCGAGCAACGGGCGGCGGCGGCAGCACCCGCGCGCCCGTTTCCCGGCACGCCGGGGGGCCTGGTTGGCGTAATTGCGGAAGTGAAGCGCCGCTCGCCGTCACAAGGAACGATTCGCGCCGATCTCGATCCTGTGACGCACGCCCAGGCCTACGTGACGGGTGGAGCGGTGGCAGTTTCGGTACTGACTGACGAGCCGCACTTTGGAGGATCGCTCGAAGACCTCGCGCAGGTCGCCGCGGCGCTTGCCGCGCCGGTCTTGCGCAAGGACTTCATCCTCGACGAGCTGCAGATCGTCGAAGCGAGAGGGGCGGGGGCCAGCGCCGTGCTGTTGATCGCCCGGATTCTATCTCGCGAACGGCTGGTGGCGCTGGCCGCGCTCACGCGCCGGCTCGGAATGGCCACCCTGATCGAAGTTCATGCTCGAGAGGAGCTCGATGCCGCACTCGCCGCTGGGCCCGATGCCGTGGGCGTCAACGCGAGGGATCTCGACACCTTCACCGTCGATCTGCGGGGAGCGGAGACCGTGATCGGCCTCGTTCCGTCGACCGTACCCGTCGTGGCCGAGAGTGGGATCGAAACCTGCCAGGATGTCGAACGCCTGGCCACCGCGGGCGCCGACCTCGTGCTTGTCGGCACGAGCCTGGCGCGACACGCGAGTCCCGCAGCGGCCGTCCGAGCGCTGGCCAACGTGCCGAGAGTCGGACGTGACTGAGGTCGCAGCGGGCGGCCGCTTCGGCCCGTATGGTGGCCGCTACGTCCCCGAGACGTTGATGCACGCGCTCGACGAGCTCACGCGCGTGTACGAGGCCGCGAAGGCGGATCCGCGGTTCTGGGCGGAGCTCGATGAGTTGCTCAAGAACTACGTCGGCCGTCCCACGCCGCTCACCGCGGTGCCGCGGCTCTCTGCAGAAGTCGGCGCCGAGGTGTTCCTGAAGCGCGAAGACCTGAACCACACCGGCGCCCACAAGATCAACAACACGTTGGGCCAGGTTCTGCTCGCGCAGCGCATGGAGAAACGCCGCATCATCGCGGAGACGGGGGCAGGACAACATGGTGTCGCGACCGCGACCGTGTGCGCGCGCTTCGGGCTCGAGTGCGTGGTCTACATGGGGGAAGAGGACATGCGGCGCCAGCGACTCAACGTGTACCGCATGGAGTTGATGGGCGCGAAGGTGGTGCCAGTGACCTCAGGCACGCGGACGCTCAAGGACGCGACGAACGAAGCGTTACGCGACTGGGTCACGAATGTGACGACCACGCATTACATCATCGGATCGGTCGTCGGGCCGGATCCGTTTCCACGATTGGTGCGTGACTTCCAGTCCGTGATCGGTCGCGAGGCGCGCGTGCAGATGGTGGAGCGAACGGGACGGCTGCCGAAGCAGGTCGTGGCGTGTGTCGGGGGTGGGTCGAACGCGATCGGAATATTCACCGCCTTTCTGGGCGACGCGGCGGTGCAGCTCGTCGGCGTCGAGGCGGCGGGCGAAGGCGTCGCGAGCGGTAAGCACGCCGCCACGCTGGGCGCGGGACGTCCCGGCGTCTTTCACGGCAGCATGAGTTACCTCTTACAGAATTCGGACGGACAGGTACAGCCGGCCCACAGCGTTTCGGCGGGCCTCGATTACCCCGGCGTGGGGCCCGAACATGCTTACCTCAAGGACCAGGGTCGCGTATTGTATGATGCCGTGACGGATCGGGAGGCCCTTGCCGCCTTCGCTGCGCTGTCGCGGCTCGAGGGAATCCTCCCGGCTCTCGAAAGCGCGCACGCCGTCGCCTGGGTCATGAAGGAGGCGAAGCAGCACCGGGATTCCGAGAATCTGATCCTGATCAATTTGAGCGGCCGCGGCGACAAGGATGTCGCCCTGGTCGCCGAGCTTACGGGAGCGGCGCTCTGACAAATCCCTCCTCTTCCATCCCCGAGCTGGCGCTACCGCCCTCCCAGGTGGAAGAGCTGATGCAAGTCATCAGCAAGGGAATGCGCGCCACCCAGCTGTACCTCCCGAACAATCCCGTCTACCAGCGCGCCGTCGACAACATCCGCGGCGCATTTCGCCAGATCTGGCAAGCGACCGATGATCTGATCTTCGACATCGGCGAGACGGCAATGCGCTGGGAAGATCACCAGGTCTACAATCAGGATCAGCGCAACGAGAGCATCGCGTGGACGCTGTACAAGGACGGCGTTCGCTCCCTCACCTTCAAACCCGGCGTCGAAGATGCCGAGATCGTCAAGTTCCTCGCCGTGCTGCAACAGGCCAAAAATCTCCAGGCCGATGCGCCGGACGACCTGCTGACGCTGCTGTGGTCCGAAGACTTTCAGTTCGTCACCTACACGTTCCGCGAGCTGGCCGGCGAAAACACGGTGCCGATCGAGCGCGCCGAGGGTGCGGCCGCGCCGATCGGCGGGGGCGGCACACCCGGTGGGGAAGCGGGAACCACCGATGCGGCAACGGTGCGCCGCCAGGTGGAAGAAGAGGCGCCGCCCAAGCGCGAGGGCCTCGTCTCCGTCGATGATTTCGATACCACGCTGTACTTCCTGGACGACAAAGAAGTCGAGTACCTGCACCAGGAAGTCGAGCGCGAATATGCCCAGGATCTGCGGCGCAACGTGCTCGCGATGCTTTTCGATCTGCTCGAGCTGCAGACCTACGGCACGGTCCGCGCCGAGCTGATCTCGATTCTCGAGAACTTCATTCCGTATCTCCTCGGCGCGGGCGACTTCCGCTCCGTGGCCTTCATTCTCCGCGAGAGCAAGGTCATCCTGCAGCGGGCGCGCGAGCTGATTCCCGAGCATCGCCAGACGCTGGAAGCGTTGCCGGGACGGCTGTCCCAGGCGGACGCATTGTCGCAATTGCTCCAATCATTGGACGAAGCCACCGGCCATCCGACTGAGGAGGACCTCAGTGAATTGTTCACCGAGCTGCGTGCCGATGCGCTCGGCACCCTCATGGGATGGCTGCCGAAGCTGCACAACGAGCGGGTACGTGAGCTCGTGAAAACGTCCGCCGAACGGCTGGCGCAGACGCATGCCGCGGAAGTGCTCAACGCGCTCGCGTCGAGCGACGTCGCCGTGCAGCTCGAGATGGTGCGGCTCGCCGGGCGGCTCAAGCTCCCTGGAGCGCCGGACGGCATGGGCCCGCTGCTCGAGCGCGGCGATCGCGACCTCAAGCTCGCCGTCGTCGAAGCGCTCGTCACGATCGGCAGCCCGAATGCGATGCGCCTGCTCGAAAAAACGATCGACGACAGCGATCGCGATGTGCGGATCGCGGGGGTGAAGTTTCTGGGCCAGCGCGGCCATCGCAACGCGTTCCCACGCATCGAGGCGGCGGTGCTGGGCAATAAGCTCAAGGACGCCGATCTTACCGAGAAAATGACGTTCTTCGAAGCCTACGGCGCCCTGGCCGGCGCCGCGGGGATTCCGGTACTCGAAAAACTGCTCGTCCCCAAGGGCGGGCTCCTCGCCCGCAAAGAAGATCCGGAGACGCGTGCCTGCGCGGCGATGGCATTAGGCAAGATTCGCGCGCCGCAAGCGCGCGACATACTCCAGAGAATGACGCAGGATAAGGAAGCGCTCGTGCGCAACGCGGTGAGTCGCGCCCTGCGCGAAGCCGGGGGGGGAAGCGCGGCATGACCGCGCCCGGCGGCAGGCGTCCCTCGATGATGGAGACCGTTCAGACCACGGACGGGTTCCTCCGCCACGCCGGGCGCGAATTTCTGGTCGTGCTCTACACGTCGTTCCGCTCGCTCAAGCTGTATCCGATCGAGAATGCGCAAGTGCAGAAGGCGCTCGACGATCTCGCCGCGACGACCAAGCAGTTGCTCGACGTGGAGCGCGAGCTCGAGGTCCGGATGCAGGGCGAATTCATTTTCGTGAACTCGACGCGGCTGCGGCTCGATCTCGATAACTACGCATCGTTCTCGCACATCCTGAACGTCTTCCGCCAATGCGGCATCGGCGCGGTGCGGGTCGACGAAGGGGTCGATCGCCGCCAGCTCCAGATCTTCGTCTCGCTGCTCCTCGCCTATGCGGCGAAAGAGGCGAACCCGAACAAGCTCTTCGAGCTGGCGCAGAAGCTCACCGATGGCGGCGTCTCCCACGTCAGCGTCGAGCCGCCGCTCGAGGCGGAAGAAGACGTCGAGGAGGAAGAGCGGCAGAAGGAAGCGGCCAAGCGGACGTACGCGCGCTCCGTCGCGGTAACCAAGGAAGTCATCAACTCGATCCGCATGGGCCGCACGGCCAACGTGAAGAAAGTGAAGCGTGCGGTGCAGGCGATCGTCGATCAGGTGCTCAACAACGAATCGTCGCTCGTCGGCCTCACCACGCTCCGTGACTACGACGAATACACGTTCACCCACTCGGTCAACGTATGCATCTTCTCCGTGGCCCTGGGCCGAAAGCTGGGACTCACCAAGCTGCAGCTCTACGACCTCGGCATGGCAGCGCTGTTTCATGACGTGGGCAAGTCGCGCGTGCCGCTGGAGGTCCTAAATAAGGAAGGGGGCCTGACCGAGGAGGAGTGGCGCATCATGCAGGCTCATCCCTGGCTCGGCGTGCTGACGCTGTTCGGGCTGCGCGGCTACGGCGAGATCCCGTACCGCGGCATGGTGGTCGCCTACGAGCATCACATGAAGATCGATCTGACGGGATATCCCAAATCGATTCGGGGCCGGCAGCTGTCGATCTACTCGAAAGTAATCGCGGTCGCCGACGGCTTTGACGCCGCCACGAGCCGGCGTGTCTACCAAACCGTGCCGATCCAGCCCGACCAGGTGCTGAAGGAGATGTGGGAGAATCCGCGCCGTGGCTACGACCCGGTCGTGGTCAAAGCGTTCATCAACCTGATCGGCATTTATCCGGTCGGGACGTGTGTGATTCTCGATACGTACGAGGTGGCGATCGTCCACAATGCGAACCCGGACGTCGCCCACGTGCACCGGCCGGTGGTGCGCGTCGTGACAACGCCGGACGGCTCGCTGCTGAATCCCGGAACCATCGTCGATTTGTCGGAGAAGGACGCCAACGCCAACTTCCCGCGCACCATCGTCAAAGTCACCGATCCGGTCAAATACGGTATCAACGTCAGCGATTACTTTGTCTGACCGCGCCTCTCCTCCTTCGCTCATCGCGGAGCGGTGGCGCGCACTGAAAGACGGCAACCGCGGGGGAAAGGCACTCATCCCCTATCTCACAGCCGGATTCCCCACGCCGGCGGTCTCTCGCGACGCGGTGCGTCAGGTCGCGGCCGCCGGCGCGGACTTCATCGAAATCGGTGTCCCTTTCTCAGATCCGCTGGCCGATGGACCGACGATCCAGCGCACGACGCAGACCGCGCTGGAGCAGGGCATGACGCTGTCCGGCGTGCTCGCGCTCATCCGCGACGCGCGCGTGGACATTCCCGTCATCATCATGACCTATCTGAACCCCGTGCTTGCCTATGGCGTCGAGCGCTTCGTCGCTGACGCCGCGGCGGCCGGCGCGGCCGGAGTGCTGCTGACGGATCTCCCCGCCGGCGCCGATCCCGCGGTCGAGACGGCGGTGGCGCACAGCCCGCTCGCGCTGATCCGCTTGATCGCGCCGACGACCGACGACGCACGACTCGCAACGGCGCTGGCGAATGCGACCGGCTTCATTTACCTCATCTCACGTCTCGGGGTGACGGGCGCCCGCGACCAGGTGCCGGCCGACCTCGAACAACAGGTGCGGCGCGTACGCGGGGTCACACGGCTTCCGATCGCGGTCGGCTTCGGCATCGGCACGCCGGCGCAGGCCGCAGCCGCTGCCCGCTATGCCGACGGGGTCGTCGTCGGCAGCGCGCTGATGGATGCACTCGGCCGGGGCGGAGTGCCCGCGGCGGCACGATTGGTCCGCGAGCTCGCGGCCGCAGTGCACACGTGAGCGTGTCCCGCTTCGTCGCCCTCTACAGCCAGGCGCTCGCCTGGCTCGGCACCATTCTGCTCGCGCTGGTGCTCTTTGCCGACCATCGCTGGCTGGGTGAGGTGCCAGAGACGCTCGTGCTGTTCGGCTGCGCTGTGGCACTACGCGGCCTTTCAGTGCCGCTGAGTAAGTACTCCTATCTAAATCAGACCGCACTCGTCGGGCTTGCCGGGAGCCTGCTCGTCGGAGTTCCGGCAACCGCACTCGCCGTGGCCGTCGCCGCCCTGGTCACCGACTCGGTCTGGCACCGCAAGCCGCTGCGGGTCGCGTGGATCAACCTGGGGCGCGAGGTGATCACGCTGGTCGCGGCGTACGGGGCGTATGCGACCGTGCTGCGCTGGCTCGATATGCCGCCGGCGCTGCACATCGACGTCTTGCCGGCCTTTGCCGTCTACGCGCTCGTCTACTTCGTGTTCGGGCGGATATTGTTCTACTTCAGCCTGATCATCCGGGCGAAGCTCGAGCCCGCCGAGCGATTGATGATCGTGCGCTATGAAGTCATCGCGTACGCGGCGACCCTGCTCGCCACCACGGTGATTGTGAGCAGTGTCGTCGCCTGGTCCTTCGGCGCCTGGGTTCTCGTCGGCCTCGTCCTGACATTCCTCGGCCTGTTGTTGAAGCAAATGATCGAAGAAGCGATTTCCGCGGAAGAGCTCAACAAGATTCACGCGATGGAAGCCGTCATCACTGCCAACATCAGTCTCGAGGACTCATTCCAGCGGATCGAGCGTCTCGCGCATCGGCTCGTGGACTGGGGCGACTTCCGCATCTATCGGCTGCACGAGGGCGAGATGACACTCGCCCATCGCTCGGCGCGCGGGCGCGAGGCGCGGGGGGAGCCTTCCGAAGACACCATCGCGCTCCGTCGCGAGGTCGCGGTCAAGGGAGAAACGGTCGTCATCGACGACGTCACCCGCGACAAGCGCGTCGCCGACGCACCGCTCGACGTCCAGAGTCTGGTGATCGTGCCGCTCAAGTTCGGCGACCAGGTTATCGGTACCCTGGAGCTCGAGCATCACAAGCGAAGCAGTTACCGGCGCCAGGACATTCTGACGATCACCACGTTCGCCAGCCAGCTCGCGACGGCGGTGCACATCACCGACCTGCGCCGTCCGTTGGTCGAGACCGTGGAGCGGATGACGCGCCAGCTCGCGACGATCGCGCAAACGGCTGAAGCGCTGAAAGGGGCGGCGGCGGCCGTCGCCGCCTCCACCGGGGTGATCCGGGAGGGTGTGCGCCGCGAAGAAGGCGAAGTCTCAGGCGGACTCGAGGCCACCGAGACCCTGGCGCAGGTCTCGCGGCGCGTGTCCGACGACGGCGCGGGCGCGGCGCGCGCCTCGACCGCGGCGAGCGACGTGGCCAGCCGCAACCGCGCGCAAATTCGCGAGGCGATCGAGCGCCTGGTCGCGCTCAAGGCGTTCGTCGGCGAGAGCTCGAGCAAGGTGCAGGAGCTCGGCCAGATGAGCCGGCGCATTACCGGGTTCATTGCATCGATTCGCGAGCTGGCCGACATGACGAACCTGCTGGCTTTGAATGCCGCCATCGAGGCCGCGCGCGCGGGCAAACATGGGAAAGGGTTCGGTGTCGTGGCAGATGAGGTGCGACGCCTGGCCGAACAGAGCGCCACCGCCGCCGCCGAAGCCGGCGATCTCGTGCAGGACATTCATCAACAGGTTGGAGAGGTCGTCGAACAGATGCGGCGCGGGCAGGTGAACGTCGGAGGCGTCGAGGAGCTGTCGGCCGCCGCCCTCGAGGCACTCGACGCTATCGTGGCGGCTACGGCGGAAGCGACCGCGCACGCGGGGCGCATCACGGCCGCGGCGGGGGAGCAGACGCAGGCGTTCGCGCGTCTGCGCGAGCGCATCCACGCCGTCGCCCACATCGCGGGCCAGAACCGCGCCGAGGCCGACGACGTGGCGACGCGCGCCAGCCAGGCGGCCGAAGGCTTAACCGACCTCGAACGGGCGACGCGGGACCTGGAGCAGGTCGCCACGATGCTGCGTGACTTGACGCGCGGCTTCGCCAACGTAGCGTAGCCCCTCCGCCCGCCGTAGCATTCCTGTCGTGACAAATCCGACGGCAGAACGCGCGTATGTCGCGCTCGGCTCGAACGTCGGCGACCGCGCCGCGCATCTCGCGCACGCCCGGCGCCGTCTCGGCACGCTGCCCGGGACACGGCTGATTGCAGCATCGCACGTGGAGGAAACGGCGCCGCTCGGGCCGGTACCGCAGGCCCCCTATTTGAATCAGATGGCGCTGGTGGAAACGACCTTGAGCCCGGTCGATCTGCTGCAGCATTGCCATACGATTGAAGCGGAGCGGGGACGCGACCGCACGACCGGACAGCGGTGGGGCCCGCGCACCCTCGATCTCGACATTGTCCGCTACGGAACGCGCACCGTGCGCGAGGCGGATCTGATCATTCCGCATCCCGAGCTCGAGCATCGGGACTTCTGGCGCCGCGAGATCGCCGAGTTGGAAGGCGGGGCGCCGAGTCATGTCTAGCGTCACGACGCGCGGGCTCGTCGAGATGAAGCAGAAGGGAGAGCGCATCGTCGCGCTGACGTGTTACGACGCGCTCTTTGCCCGGCTGCTCGATGCGTCCGGGGTCGACATCCTGCTGGTGGGGGACTCGCTGAATCAGGTGCTCGCGGGCGCGCCCTCGACGCTGTCCGCGACGCTCGACCAGATGATTTACCACACCACGATTGTGCGGCGCGGCGCCGAGCGGGCGATGGTCGTGTGCGACATGCCGTTCCTGTCGTATCAGATCTCGCCGGAAGATGCCGTCCGCAATTGCGGGCGCGTGATGAAGGAGACCGGCTGTCACGCCATCAAGCTCGAAGGCGGGCAACCGATGGCGGCGACCGTCCGGCGTCTCGTGGACGTGGGGATCCCGGTGATGGGGCACGTCGGTCTCACCCCGCAGTCCGTGCACGCGCTGGGTGGGTACCGCGTGCAGGGCCGGGATGATGATACCGCGGCGCGACTCAAGGCCGATGCGCAGGCGCTCGAAGAAGCCGGCGCGTTTTCCGTCGTCCTGGAGCTGGTGCCGGCGCCGCTGGCGTCCCAGATCACCAAAGCGCTGACGATTCCGACGATCGGCATCGGCGCGGGACCGGCGTGCGACGGCCAGGTGCTCGTGCTGCACGATATGCTCGGTCTCAACGATCGCTTCTCGGCAAAGTTCGTGAAGAAGTACGCGGCGCTGGCCGAAGACGTGCGCGAGGCGGTGCGCGTATTTACGGCGGAGGTCCGCGAGGGCCGCTATCCCGGACCGGAGCACTCCTTTGGAAAATGATCAATGATCAATGTCCAATGATCATTGGTCATTGGTCATTGATCATTGAGCATTGATTATTGATTATTGTTCATTCCGACCGGAGGGAGCATGTCGAAGAGTGAAGACGAAAAGCTGGCGAAGCTGATCAAGAAGAACATGGCGAAAGCCGCCAAGGCAAAGCCCAAGGCTCGGAAACGTTACGACACGACGCTGCCGCCCGAGACCTCGGACGACGATCTTGAGCGCCGGGACTTCTTTTCGGAGATGAAGAAGCGCGAGTTTTAGTTGCTCGAAATCGCCGGTCTGCCTGAGATCCGAGCCTGGTCTCGGGGGGAGCGGTCTCGCCGCCGTACCGTCGGCTTCGTGCCCACCATGGGATACCTTCACGAAGGCCATCTGCGCCTCGTGGATCGCGCCCGCGAGCTGTGCGATCGCGTCATCCTCAGCATCTTCGTCAACCCGCTGCAGTTCGGCCCACAGGAAGATCTCGACCGCTACCCGCGCGACCTGGAGCGTGACCGCAAACTGGCGGGCGCGCGCGGCGTGGATTGCCTCTTTGTCCCCGCCGCCGCCGCCATGTATCCGAGCGAGCCGGTGGCACGGGTTGGGGCGGGACCGGTGGCCGATACTCTCGAAGGCGCCGCGCGCCCTGGCCATTTCAGCGGCGTGCTGACCGTTGTCGCCAAACTGTTTCATCTCGTCGAGCCCGACGTCGCCGTGTTCGGTCGCAAGGATTTCCAGCAGGCAATGCTCGTCAAGCGAATGGCGCAGGACCTCGACTTTCCGATCGCGATCGACGTCGCGGCCACCGTCCGCGAGCTCGACGGCCTCGCGCTGTCCTCGCGCAACGGCTATCTGAGCTCGGATGAGCGCCGCTCGGCGCTCGCGCTGTCCCGCGCCTTGCGCGCGTTGGAGCAGGCATGGCGGGCCGGCGAGGCGGACCCCGCCAAGCTGCAACGCATCGGCCTGGACGCGCTGCGCGCCCCGCTGGTCACGCCGGAATATTGCGCGCTCGTCGATGAGAACGTGGAGCCGGTGTCGCGCGTGACCGCGCGCACCGTTGCTGTTGTTGCGGCGCGAGTGGGAAAGACACGATTGCTCGACAACGTCGTGCTGGGCGAAGGCTTCGGCGCCGACCCCCGGGTCTCGCCGTGAGTCTTCCCGACTGGGCGGAAGTCACACCCGCGCGGCGGGACCACATCGAGCGGGTCGTCAACCTGCTCGCTGAGTGGGCGAATACCATGCGCGTCTCGGGAGCGGAACGCGATCGCTGGTTGCGCGCCGGCTGGCTGCATGACGCGCTGCGGGACGCGCCCTTGGGCGATCCGGTCGCGCACGGCCCGGCGGCGGCGGAGCGGGCAGCCGCGGCGGGGGAGCGCGATCGCGGGGTGCTCGGCGCGGTACGGCACCACACCGTCGGGTCGGCGGAGTGGGATGACGTCGGGAAAATGTTGTACCTGGCCGACTTTCTCGAGCCGGGGCGCGATTCGAAAAATCAGGCGTCGGATCGCGCCGACCTGGTGCGTCGTGTCCCCACGGAACGGGATGTGGTGTTGCGGGAGGTCGCGCGTCGCCGCCTCGACTGGGTGCTGCGGTCCGGGTGGCCGTTGCTGCCGGAGACTGTGGCCTTCTGGAACCGGCTCGTCGGACGACCATGAGGGCCGTGATCGGCTGGATTCTCCTGGCGAGCGCAGCTGGTTGCGGAACGAACGCGCCGCCGCGCGCAATTCCCGGCGATCACGGATCCGCCGTCACAGTCGAAGTGCTCAACGCGAGTGGCCGTCCGGGCGAAGCGCGAACCGGCACGCGGATCTTGCGCCGCGCCGGCATCGACGTCGTCTATTTCGGCAATGCGGCGGAGGGGAATCTCGATTCGACGCAGATCATCGTGCGTCGCGGCGCAGCGCAAATGGGACAGCGTGTGCGGGCGGCGCTTGGCATCGGTCGCGTCGCGATCCAGCTCGACAGTGCGCGCCTACTCGATGTGAGCGTGCTCCTCGGCGCGGACTTTGCGGCCGCCTCGCGCGCGCGCATCGACTTCCACCCGTAGCTGGCCGCACGCCGCGCTGATGTCGAGACCGCGGCTGCGCCGTAAGACCGCTTCCACGCCGTGCTGCTTGAGGCGGCGTGCGAACGCGAGCATCGCGACGCGCGTGCTGGGAGTGAGATCGGGCGCCCCGCCCGGATGCAGGGGCAACAGATTCACGAGCGCGTCGAGTGGTTGCGCCAGCTTGGCCAACTGATCGGCTGCTGCGAGTGAGTCGTTTTTCCCACCGATCAGCACGTATTCCAGCGTAACCCTGCGACGAAACTGCTTCAGCGTCTGCATCAGCTCGGTCAGCGTGTATTTCTTTTCGATCGGCATCAGCTCACGGCGCAAATCCGACGAGGGAGCATGGAGGGAGACCGCCAACCGGAATTGCTCGGGTCGCTTCGCAAACTTGGCGAGGCTCGGCAGGATGCCGACTGTCGAAACCGTGATGTGGCGTGCGCCGATACCGAGGCCGTCGGGATGATTCAAGATCGTGAGCGTAGCGTCCACGGCCTCCCAGTTCAGGAGCGGCTCACCCATCCCCATGAACACGATGTTCGTCGGCTTCTGGGCGCCGTCGCGGAGCACGATCTCCCGCACCTGCGCGGCGATTTCCGCCGCCGACAGGTTGCGGCGAAAGCCCATGCGACCGGTGGCGCAGAACACACACCCTAAGGCACATCCCGCTTGCGACGAGATGCAGAGCGTGCGGCGCTTACCCTCGGGAATCAGCACCGACTCGATCGCTTCCCCGTCATCCAAGGCCCACAGAAATTTTTCCGTCCCGTCGCTCGAGACCTGATGGGTGCGGAGTGTCAGCCGCGACAGCGGGAAAGACTCATCCAATGCAGCGCGCAGAGACGCCGGAAGCTCCGTGGCGTCGCCCCAGCGCGCGACCGGGCGCTCCCACAATCGCGGCACTATTTGGCGTAATCGGTACGCCGGCTCGCTGCGCGCGGCGAGCCACTCGCTGAGCGCACTGCGCGCCGCGTCCGGGGTGAGGCTGAGAAGATTCACGCTCATTGGAAGCGCGCGTCGACGCCGACGCGGTACGCTGAGCCCACGTCGTTGACACCGGCATCTCGCGCTAGCGTGATCCGGTATTTCCCGATTGCGACGCGCAGTCCCGCCACGGGACGCCAGCCCGCCTGGCTGTAGCTCCCCTCCCGCGCGACAGCAATGTCGAGCGCGACCGTTCGGGCGAGCTCGACGCCAAGGCCGAGCTGATGGTCCGCATTGAAGCCATGCGCGAAGGCGAGCCCATAGCGTCCGCGCAGTGTCGCGCGGCCGCCCCACAGCGGCCCCTCCCACAGGTTGGCCTCGACCCCCGCATAAATGTCCTGCGACGGATCGGTTGCGCTCAGCGAGGAGAAAAAATGCGTGGCGGCCGCGACGCGGAATCGGTCCCCGAGAATGTTCCGGCTCGCGCCGACATCAATCGTCCAATGGTCCGCCCGAGATGCATCGAGGCGCGTTTCGTGAAATGCCAGTGTCGCGCCCACGCTGGTGGCACTGATGCTCCGCGCCCACGTGGCGCCTAGCGCGAACGTGTAGAACGGTACCGAGCTGCCGTCGGGATCGGGACTGTCCGTCGTACGAGTGAGATCGCTGAGACCGACACGGCCATAGACGAGACCGATGTAGCCGCCGCCGAGCGACCGGAGCGGGACGCGGACCGCGCCCAGCATACCGGACGCCCCGATCGCGGCCGGCGTTTGAATCGCTTCGATCCCGATTTGCGCGCGCGAGCTGTCTTCGGTTTGCGCCGGATTCCAGAAGGTGGCGGCCGGTCCGGTCGCGAGGGCCGGTGGGACCGCCAGCGTGGTGGCCGCGACCCGCCAGAGCGTTGTTCCGGCGGCTTGCTGTGCGGCGCCAGTTCCCGCCGCGCCTGCGCTGACGCCAAGAATCAGCAAGCCAATGCGTTGCATGCCGAACGTTTACCGGCGCATGTGGCGCTGTCAACTCAAGTCAACTATCTTCAACCGGTTACGGCACTTGGACAGGTCGATTGCGCCTTTCTGAACTCCTGACCCCTGAGCGAATCAGGGTCCCGTTGCGGGCCCAGAGCAAAGATGCTGTGCTCCGGGAGTTGGTGGAGCTGTTGGTCGCAGGAAACGGGTCGACAGCGGGCGGGGCGGGCGGAAGCGGCGGAGACGTGCTCCACGCCGTTCTCGAGCGAGAGCGGCAATTCCCGACAGGCATCGGATACGGAGTGGCGGTCCCTCACGGCAAGACCCCGGCGTTGGCGAACCTCATCGCGGTCGCCGGGACGACGCCCGCGCCGGTGCCGTATGAAACGGTTGATGGCGAGCCCGTTCGCCTATTCTTCCTGCTGGCCGGGCCGGAATCGCAAGCAGGGACTCACGTGAAGGCATTGAGCAGGATTTCCCGGCTGGTTCGGCGTGAGCCGATTCGCGCGCGGCTGTTGAGCGCGCACACGGCCGATGAGTTTTATCGCATTCTCTGCGAGGCAGAGAAGGGGGGCGCATAGACGCTTTGGTGACTCGGACAACCTGGCGCACCCATCGCTGCGGCGCGTTGCGGAAAGAGGACGTCGGCCAGCGAGTGCGATTGGGGGGTTGGGTTCACCGGCGCCGCGATCTCGGGGGAATTGTCTTCATCGACCTGCGCGATCGCGATGGATTGGTGCAGGTCGCGTTTGGTCCGGGGTGGACCGCGCCCGACATCATCGCACGCGCGCAGATGCTCGGAGCGGAGACCGTCAGGACCCGCCGAAACGCCGGCCATTCCGGTCGCACGCGGCAAGACGGAGGAGCTGCCCGCCGAAGAGCGGCGGCTCAAGTTCCGCCATCTCGACCTCCGGCGCCCGGAGCTGCAGGCGAATCTCATTCTGCGCCATCGGTTGACGCAGCGCGCGCGGCGCGCGCTCAGCGAGCTCGATTTCCTCGAGATCGAGACTCCGATTCTGACGAAGCCCACGCCCGAAGGTGCCCGCGACTACCTCGTGCCGTCGCGCGTGCATGCCGGCGAGTTCTACGCGCTGCCGCAATCGCCGCAGATCTACAAGCAACTGCTCATGGTCTCCGGGTTCGACCGCTATTTCCAGATCGCGCGCTGCTTTCGCGACGAGGACCTGCGCTTCGACCGGCAGCCGGAGTTCACGCAGATCGATATCGAGGCGTCGTTTGTGGGGCAGGAGGACGTGCTCGGGTTTGTCGAGACGGTCCTGGTGGCGTTGTGGGACGAAGCCGGCCACAGGATCGATCGCCCCTTCACGCGGATGACGTGGCGCGAAGCTCAGGACCGCTTCGGCACTGATAAGCCCGACCTCAGGTACGATTTTGAGATCAAGGATTTCAGTCCATGGGCGAAGACTGACGGGAAGGTCATTGGCGAAGCGGTCCTGCAAAGACTGAGTGGAAAGGAAGCTCGCCTTCGTGGCATCGTCGTCCCTGGTGGGGCTGTCCTCTCCCGCAAAGACATTGATCGACTTTCAAGCGAGGTAAAGCAGGTTGGTGGATGGGGACCTGCATGGGTAAAACGCCAGGGCGAACAGGTTTCCGGATCGATCGCAAAGGACGCTGATGTGGAGGTGCTCGGTGAGCTCGGCGTACGGGACGGAGACCTCGCGCTCCTGACAGTCGGTCCTGACCGCGTGACGTCCCCGGCGCTCGACAAAGTGCGGCAGGAAGTGATTCGCCGGCTCGCGCCCCGGCCCAAGACGGCGCACGCCTTCTGCTGGGTGGTGGACTTCCCGCTGTTCGAGCCCGATCCCGAGACGGGGAAACCGGTGTTCGCGCATCACCCGTTTACGTCACCGCATCCCGAGGACCTGAACAAGCTCGACACCCAGCCGTTCGCGTGCCGGGCGCTGCACTATGACGCCGTCTACAACGGCAACGAGCTCGGCTCCGGCTCGATCCGGATCACCGACCCCGCGGTGCAGCGCAACGTCTTCGCGCATCTCGGCCTTGTGCCCGCCGAGATCGAGGCGCGGTTTGGGTTTCTGCTCTCGGCGCTGGCGGCGGGTGCGCCGCCGCATGGCGGCTTTGCCGTCGGCTTTGACCGCGTGGTGATGCTGCTGGCGGGCGCCGACTCGCTGCGCGACGTGATCGCATTTCCCAAGACGACCTCGGCGCGGGCGCTGTTCGAAGGCGCGCCCGCTCCGGCCCGCCCGGACGATGTGGCGGCGCTTCACATCAAGGTGGTGCCCCCCGCATGAACGACGACGTCACCCACCGCCTGTCGGCGGAGGGCGTGGATCCGCTGGGATTGGCCGGCGTGAACGATGCGAATCTGCTCGAGCTCGCGCGGCGCCTCGGCGTCCGCGTGTCGCTGCGGGGCGACAATCTGTCGCTCGCGGGACCGGCGGCGGCGATCGAGCGTGCCGCGCCCATCGCGCAGGCCCTCGTCGATTTGGCGCGGATGGGCGAAGCCCTCGACGTGCATGACGTCGAACGGGTCATCGCCGAGGAAGCGACCGGCGAATCGGACGCCCCGCGGCCGCCTGCCGATCCCGTCAAGATCATCCTGCCGGGCCTGCGGCGTGTCATTCAGCCGAAAACGACAGGCCAACGCGATTATCTCCGCTCGATCGCCGAGCACGACATCGTGATCGGCATCGGTCCAGCCGGGACGGGCAAGACGTATCTCGCCGTGGCCGCCGCCGTGGATGCGCTGGCGCGCAAGCGGGTGCGGCGTATCGTGCTGGCGCGGCCGGCGGTCGAGGCGGGAGAGAATCTCGGATTCTTGCCGGGCGACCTGCAGGAGAAGGTGGATCCGTATCTGCGGCCGCTGTACGACGCGCTGGAGGACATGATGCCGCGCGATCGGGTGCAGAAGGCGCTCGAGACGCGCGCCATCGAGATCGCACCGCTCGCCTACATGCGCGGCCGCACGCTGAGCGACGCGTTCGTGATCCTCGATGAAGCGCAGAACGCGACCGGCATGCAGATGAAGATGTTTCTCACGCGCCTGGGCGTGAATTCGCGCGCGGTGATCACCGGCGACAAGACGCAGATCGACTTGCCCAACCGCGAAGACTCGGGATTGCTGCAAGTCGAACGGATCCTGCCGGGCATCGAGGGCATCGGCTTCTGCTACCTCGGCGATGCGGACGTCGTGCGCCACCGCCTGGTGCGCGACATCATTCGCGCGTACGCCGAAGACGCGCAAGGCTGACATGAAACGCCCGACCGCCGACAAGGTGCGCTATCACGCCGCGCGTTGGGCCTGGGTGCCCGTCCTCGCGCTCGTCGTGCACGTGGCATTTCCCTCGGGCGGGGCGGACGTGGCGCCGCTGCTCGAGCCCGGCGCGCGCGCCGAAAAGGAGATCGTCGCGCCCTTCAACTTTGTCGTGAATAAGTCGGAAGACGAGCTGCAGCGGGAAGCGGAAGAGCTCGCGGCCTCCGCCAAACCAATCTACGAATTCCGCCAGCACGCCTACGACAGCGCGGCGACGACGATGGCGGCGTTCTTCACGGCGGTGGATGCGGCAAGCGACCAGGGGCCACAAACCATCATTCGCGCCGCCGCGGACTACGGCATCCCGCTCACGCTGCAAGAGGCCGCCTACCTCAATAAGGGCGGAAAACGGCGGGCGCTGCAGCAGGCGCTCGAGAAACTCTTCGATCGTACGCTGGCGCAGGGCGTGACCGGGCCCGGCGTCCTCCAGGTCGAGCAGTCGCGTGATCTGATTGTGCGGCGCGGCTCGACGGAGTCGTCGGTGCAGCGCGATCAGCTGCTGACCTTCGCGCAGTATCTCAACCGCGCCAAGCAACTCCATCCGGATGCCGGCTCGAGTATCGGCGACGTCCTCTATCTCAAGCTCGTCCGCCAGTTCTTCCGGCCGACGCTGATCCCGAAGCCGCTCGAGACCGAGCGGCGCCGCAACGAGCTGCGCGGCAGCGTCGATCCGAGCAAATACATCGTGCGTGCCGGCGACCGGATCGTGGCCCCGCACGAGATCGTGACGAACGAGGCGCACGAGCGGCTGGCGACGCTGCACCAGGAGCTGCTGCGCCGCGGCGCCGCCACCACCTACTCCATCCGGGGCGTGGTCGGCCCGCTGCTGCGCGATACGCTGGTCCTGTCGATCTTCTGGGTGCTGCTGCTGTTCTACCGGAGCGAGACCTACCGCGACATGCGTCAGGTGTCGCTCATCGGCGGATTGTTTGCGTTGGTGCTCATCCAAAGCGGCATCGTCGCGCGGTCGTATCCCTTGCATCCCGAAATCATCTTCCTGCCCTTCCTCGCCATGATGATGACGGTGCTGTTCAACGGCCGAGTGTCGATGATCGCCGCGATGATCCTGTCGATTGTGATCGGGTTGCAGCCGGTCTTCCACGACGTGCCGGCGCTGTTCCTCTGCCTCATCGGCGGCGTCACGGCAGCGCTCTCGGTGAAGACGCTGCGCAGCCGAAGCAACTTCTACGCACCCGTGCTGATCATCGCGGCCGGCTACCTGGCGGGTGCCTTGGCGCTCGGCCTGGCGAGTGGCTGGCCGATCGACGAAATCGGCCTGCGCGGCCTGCTGGGCGCGCTCAACGCCCTGGTCTCCGCGGGCCTCACGTTCTTCCTGCTGCCCGTCGCCGAGTCGATCACGCACATCACGACCGATCTCACCCTGCTCGAGCTGTCGGATCCGAGCCGCCCGCTGTTGCGGCGCCTGTCGCTCGAGGCGCCCGGCACGTACGCCCATAGCGTCGCGATGGCAAACCTGGTCGAGGCAGCGTGCAACCGCATCGGCGCCAACGGGCTCCTGGGCCGGGTCGGGTGCTATTACCACGACATCGGGAAGGTGAAGAATCCGATGTTCTTCGTGGAGAATCAGATCGCCGGCAACAACCCGCACGATCGTCTCAAGCCGGTGCAGTCGGCGCAGATCATCAAGGCGCACGTGATCGACGGGCTGGCGCTCGCGGCGGAGGCCGATGTCCCGGACGCCGTGTCGGCATTCATCCCCGAACACCATGGGACGACGGAAATCACCTACTTCCTCGACAAGGCCAAGAAGGCCGACGGGGGACAGGCACGCAATAAGGAAGACTTCACATATCCCGGTCCGAAGCCGCGCTCGATGGAAACCGCGATCGCGATGATCGCCGATTCCGTCGAGGCCGCATTGCGCGTGCTGGAGGACCTGACGCCGCAAAAGATCGAGGAAGCGATCGACCACATCGTGCGCACCAAGGTCAACGCCGGCCAGCTCGATGAAGCTCCGCTCACGCTGCAGCAGATCGAGCAGGTGAAGGCCGCGTTCCTCGTCGTTCTCAGCGGCATGTACCACAACCGCATCGACTATCCGGAATCCAGTGGCGGCATCGGAGCGACCTGGCAACCAGCAACTGCGCGCTGACCGGCAACGGCTGGCGCGGGTGGCACAGCGGGTACTGGCGTGGGAAGGGGCGCCGCCGCATTCGCACATCGACATCACACTGCTCTCGGGTGCGCGGATGCGCCGGCTCAACCGCCGCGCGACGGGGCATCGCGGACTGACCGACGTGATCGCCTATGCCCTGCCACAGCCCGACGGCGCCCTGCTGGGCGACGTCTACATCTGCCCGCAGGCCGCCCGGCAGGCGCTGCAGAATGGCGCCGAAATCGACGAAGAGCTCGTTCGGCTCGCCGTCCACGGCACGCTGCACGTGCTCGGCTATGACCATCCCGCCGGACCGACGCGCACGCGCTCGGCGATGTGGCGGCGCCAGGAGCGCTACGTGAGGCGTCTGCTCCACAACCGTTCGATCCGCTGATGCTGAACGAAGCCGCGGTGCGCCTCATCGAGCTGTTGTTCGCGCTCGTGACCGCCGTGTGGGCGGCGTTATTGGCCCTCGGTGAAGAAGCGGCGGTTGGCGAAGCGCTGCACACCCTGGGCGATGCGCCGCCGGTGGCGGCCGAGCGGCGCGTGCCGCTGCATCGCGCGCTGCACGTCGCGCGACTCGCGCTGCTCGTGCTCGGCGCCGTCGCCACGGCGCATGCGTCCGCCTGGTGGACGCGTCCCTGGGCCCCCGCGCTCGCGATCCTCGGTATCGGGATGCTGCTGCTGTTCATCGTCGGCGACGCGCTGCCTCGTAGCGTCGCGCGCATCGCCCCCGAGCTGTCCGAGGCGGCGCTGCCCTTCGCGCGCAAAACGCTGGCGCCCTTTGGCCCGCTGCTGTGGCTCCTCGCCTGGGCTGATCGAGGACTGCACACGCTGGTGGCGACGCCGCGGCCGCTGCAGCCGGACCTCGGCGTTGCCCAGCGCGACATGCTGCTCGGCGTCTTCACCCTGGCAGATACGACCGTGGATGAAATCATGACCCCGCGGCTCGACATGTCGGGCGTGGATGTCGGCGGAACGACCGAGGACGTGCTCGAGGCATTTCGGCAGAGCGGGCACACGCGCCTTCCGGTGCTCGATGGCTCGCCCGACAACGTAGCGGGGATCGTGTTCGGCAAAGACCTGGTACCGATCGCGATGGGGCTGGCGGACTACGGCACGCGCTGGCAGTCCGTCATTCGGCCGGCTGTCTTCGTGCCGGAAACCAAGACGCTCGATAGCCAACTGCGGGACTTTCAGGCGACGCCGGCCCACATCGCCATCGTCGTGGACGAGTTCGGCGGCACGTCGGGTCTCATCACGCGCGAAGACATCCTCGAAGAGATCGTCGGCGAAATCCGCGACGAACACGACACGGAAATCACGCCCGCGATCCGCCAGGACGGCACGCGCTACTGGGTGGATGGAGGCGTCAGTCTCGACGAGCTGTCGGCCGCGCTGGGTGCGACGTTTTCGCACGCCGAGGTGTCGACCGTCGGCGGGCTCGTCTATTCGGTGCTGGGCCGTGTGCCGCGGCCCGGTGACGAGCTGACGCTCGACAGTTACCGGGTGGTCGTCGAGCGGGTCGAACAGCGGCGTGTGACACAAGTCTCCTTCGAGAAGCAATGAGCGTCGCGCTGATCGTGCTGCTGATTGGCCTGAGCCTGGCCGGCGTCTCTGCGGCGGTCGGCGTTGCCGCTGCGACCGTCAGCCAGCTGGAGCTGACGCGCTGGGTTGCGTACAAGCTGCGCGGGTCGGCGGCGTCGGCCGGCGTGCTCCAGAACCCGGGTCGCACCCTGGCGACCGCGAACACGCTCACGACGCTTGGTGTGTTGCTCGCGGCCGGGGCGATGCCGGCGCTTCTCGCCGCCACCACGGCGACGTTCCTCGGCGTCTTCATGGTAATGGTGGGCGTTCCGCTCTTCATCGGCGCCGCCTACCTCGTGCCGCGCGTGCTCGGCAGGCGCTGGGCGGCGTCGCTCGTGGCGCGCGCGGTTCCGTGGACGGAGCGGCTCGGTACGGTGTTGGCGCCCTTCATTCCGCGACGCGAGTCGTCCACGCGCACGACGCTCGCCGCGCTCCTCTCGAGCCCCGACACCGCCGCGCTCGCGGGAACCGATGAGATGGCAGTGGTCTCGGGCGTGCTGGCGTTCGCCGATCGGCCGGTGCGCGAGCTCATGACGCCGCGAACCGCGATTGTCGCGCTGCCCGAAGGCATGCCCGCTGCCGAAGCGGCGCACGTGCTGCAGCAGTCGGGGTTCAGCCGCTATCCCATCTATCGCGCGTCATTGGATGAGGTCATCGGCGTCGCACACACACACGATCTGCTGTCGCGCCAGCCGGACGAGCCCGTGTTGGTACGGCCGCCGCTCACCGTACCCGGCGTGATGCGCGGAGCGGATCTCATGCTGGAGATGCAGCGCAGCGGGCGCCATCTGGCTGTCGTCCTGGACGAGTTCGGCGGGACGGCCGGCCTGGTCACGTTCGAGGATCTGCTGAACGAACTGGTAGGCGAGTTGTTCGAAGCGCCGGCACCCGCGCCCGCACCCGCCGAGACTGCGCCCGCGATCACTTCGCGCATCATCGAGATCGAAGGCAGCGGCCTGGTCACCACCCTCGCCGAGAAGCTCGGCATCACGCTGGGCGGTGAGACCCGCAGTGCCCAGACGGTCGGCGGGTTGCTGATTCAAGCGCTCGGGCGCATTCCGCACCCGGGGGAACGCTTTTCCTACCGCGGTCTCGAATTCGACGTCCTTGCCGCGAGTGCGACCCGCGTTGAGCGCGTTGCCGTACGGCTGGGGCCGGTACGCGTACAGCCGCTCGACCGGCCGGAATAACCGCGTTGCCGGCCAAGAGAGCGCATACCTATCTCAGTGTGGCCGAAGAATGGCCCACGTTGTCTTCCGCGGAGCGAGCGCGCCGCCTGCAGCGCCTTCCTCATGACGCAGGGCATGAATTCTTTTTCGATTTAGGCGCCGCCGACCAGGCCGCCGTGTTGCTCGCGCTGCCGCCGGGCGAGCGCCGGCATTGGATTCGGCTCCTCGCTCCGGACGACGTTGCGGACGTCATCCAAGCCGCGCCCGAGGATCAGCGGGGCGCGTTGTTGTCCCTGCTCGACGAACCGACGCGCGCCGAAGTCGCCGCATTGCTCGCCTACGCAGAGGATGAGGCAGGCGGACTCATGAATCCGCGGTACATGCGGGTGCGGCCCGACATGACGGTAGCCGAGGCGCTCGGTTACTTCCGCCGCCAGGCGCAGCAGCGGGAGGGCCGCGAGATCCCCACCTACGCCTACATACTCGACAGCCAGGGGAAGCTGAGCGGCCAGATAACGCTTACCGACCTGATCGCCGGCGAGCCGGGGGCCAACGTCGGCGAGCTCATGCAGACCGACATCATTACCATCCCCGAGGAGGCCGATCAGGAAACGGTGGCGCGCCTCTTCGCTGAACACGGTCTTGCGGCCGCTCCCGTCGTCGATGCGACGGGCCGGATGAAGGGGGTCGTTACCGCGGATGACGTCGTCGCGGTCGTCGAAGAGGAGGCGACGGAGGACATCCAGAAACTCGGCGGTTCCGAAGCCCTCGACGCGCCGTACCTCAAGATCGCCTTCGGGCGCATGGTGCGGAAACGCGCCGGGTGGTTGTCCGCCCTGTTCCTGGGCGAAATGCTCACGGCGACGGCCATGGCGTTCTTCCAGGAGGAAATCGCCAAGGCGGTCATCCTGGCCTTGTTCGTACCACTCATCATCTCGAGCGGCGGTAACTCCGGGTCGCAGGCGTCCACGCTCGTGATCCGGGCAATGGCGCTGGGCGAAGTCAAACTGCGCGATTGGTGGCGCGTCGTCAGGCGTGAGGTCGCCGCCGGACTGGTGCTCGGCACGGTCCTCGGTGCGATCGGCTTCCTGCGCATCACGCTCTGGCACGCGATCACGGGCATCTATGGCGAGCACTACTTGCTCGTCGCGTTCACGGTATTTGGAAGCCTGATCGGTGTCGTGACGTTCGGCACGATGGCAGGCTCGTTGCTGCCGTTCATTCTGCGCCGGCTGGGGTTCGATCCCGCGAGCGCTTCGGCCCCGTTCGTGGCGACCCTCGTCGACGTGACCGGACTCATCATCTACTTCACCGTGGCGAGCATCATCCTGCGCGGAACCCTCCTGTGACCGCCACGCCGCCGTTATCCTTAGACATGCGACTCGACACGCTGCTCGACGGGTTGGCCCGCGGCGATACGACCGCGCTCGCGCGCGCCATCAGCCTCGTCGAGAACCAGCGCCCCGGCTTCGAGGAAATGTTGTCCCGACTCCACGCCCGGGTCGGACGGCGTGTCGTGCAACGAATCGGCATTACCGGTCCGCCGGGGGCGGGGAAGAGCACGTTGACCGAGCAGCTTGTCCGCGCGTATCGCGCGCGCGACTTGAAGGTCGCCGTCATCGCGGTCGATCCCACCAGCCCATTCACCGGCGGCGCGTTGCTCGGCGATCGCATCCGGATGGAAGCGGTCACGCTCGATCCCGGGGTGTTCATTCGCTCGATGGCGACACGCGGCGCACAAGGCGGCTTGGCAACCACGACCGAAGAGGTGACCGACGTACTCGAGGCCTTCGGCTTCGATCGGATCCTGATCGAGACGGTCGGAGTGGGTCAGACCGAACTGGACGTCGCTGCTACCGCCGAAACGACGGTGTTAGTGCTCGTGCCCGAGTCCGGCGACGGTATCCAAACGCTCAAGGCCGGGGTAATGGAAATCGCGGAGCTGTACGTGATCAACAAGAGCGACCGGCCGGGCGCCGATAAGCTGAAACAGGAAGTGGAAGTGATGCTTGGAATTCGCCGCGGGAATGCGTTTGCGAACATCGCGCCGCACCATAATCCAAGGGCGGGAACGGGCGGTAAAGGGCGGCAACGGGCGGTAACGGCGGCGAGCGGTGAGGAGTGGGAAGCTCCAGTTCTTACGACGGTCGCCTCGAAAAGCGTGGGCATTGTCGAGCTCGTCGCTGCCCTCGACAAGCACCATGAATTCCTCGAGCGCACAGGCAAGCTCGAAGAGCGGCGCAAGCGGCGGCTCGAAGCCCGCACCCGCGCCGTGGTGAACCGCGCAATTCGGCAGTGGGTATGGGACGAAACGCAGGCCGAGGAAATGCTCACCCAGCGGCTCGACGACGTGACGGCGGGCAATCGCAGCCCCTATGAGGTGGCCGCGGAAGTTCTGGACAAAGTGAGAAATGGCGGTGCCAAATGACGATCGAAAAGAAACCGCTGTACACGCCCGCGGACCTGAACGGGTTTGACGTCGAGCGGCAGCTTGGAAAACCGGGGGAGTACCCGTTCACGCGCGGGATTCATCCCACGATGTACCGCGGCAGGCTCTGGACGATGCGGCAGTTCGCCGGATTCGGCAGCGCCGCGGACACCAACCGCCGTTACAAATTTCTGCTCGAGCATGGTCAGACCGGTCTCTCCGTCGCATTCGATTTCCCGACCCTGATGGGCTACGACTCCGATCATCCGCGCTCCGAAGGAGAGGTCGGCAAGTGTGGCGTCGCGATCTCGTCCCTGGCTGACATGGAAACGCTGTTCGACGGGATTCCGCTCGACCAGGTCTCGACCTCGATGACCATCAATGGGCCGGCGGCGATTCTCTTCTGCTTTTACGTGGCCGCCGCCGAGAAGCAGGGCGTTCCCATCGCGAAGCTGCGCGGCACCGTGCAGAACGACATTCTCAAGGAATACATGGCCCAGCACGCCTGGGTCTATCCGGTCGAGCCGGCGCTCAAGGTGATCGTGGACATGTTCGAGTGGGGCGCGCAACACACGCCGCTCTGGAACACGATCTCGATTTCCGGCTACCACATCCGTGAAGCCGGTGCGACCGCGGCACAGGAGCTCGCGTTCACGCTGGCCAACGGGTTTACGTATGTCGAGCGGGGCGTCGCTCGCGGGCTCGACATCGACCGCTTCGCCGCCCGCCTTTCCTTCTTCTGGGACATCCACAACGACTTTTTCGAAGAGATCGCGAAGCTGCGCGCCGCGCGCCGTATCTGGGCGCGGCACATGCGCGAGCGCTATAAGGCGAAGCAGCCCCGCTCCTGGATGATGCGGTTTCACAGCCAGACGGCAGGCGTCACGCTCACCGCGCAGCAACCGCTCAATAACATCGTCCGCGTCGCCTACCAGGCACTGGCAGCGGTGCTGGGTGGGACGCAGTCGCTGCACACGAACTCGCTCGACGAGACGCTGGCGCTTCCCACCGAGCAGTCGGTGCAGGTCGCTTTGCGGACGCAGCAGATTCTCGCGCATGAAACCGGCGTGGCCGACGTGATCGATCCGCTCGGCGGGTCCTACTACATCGAGGCGCTCACCGATCAACTGGAACGCGAGGCGGAGGCGCTCTTCGCGGAGATCACGTCCATCGGAGGCGTGGTGCGGGGCATCGAAAGCGGCTGGTTCCAGCGCCAGATCGCGCAGTCCGCGGCCGCATTCCAGCGACAGGTCGAGGCCGGAGCGAAAGTGATCGTCGGCGTGAATGAATTCCTGTCGGACGACGATCATCCGGTCGAAATTCTCAAGGTTTCGAACGACGCCGAGGCGGAACAGCGGCGCCGCATGGCGCGCCTGCGGGAGGAACGCGATAACGACCTCGTCACCCGCCGGCTGGAGGCGCTGCGCCGCGCGGCGGAAGCCGACCACAACGTTATCGCGCCGATGCTCGACTGCGCGCGCGCGTACTGCACGCTGTTCGAGATCCGCCACGCCCTGGAGCGTGTCTGGGGCGCCTACCGCGAACCGGTATTCTTCTAAGATCCATGAGCGCCCTTCCTCTCGCCGTCACCGAAGACGACGTTCGTTCCGCCGTCGCACGGCTCGCCGCGATCGAGCCCGGCCCGAATTGGTTCGTCAGCTGCTACCTGAAGCTCGAGCCGCGCGATCGTACGCGCGGCAAGTATCTCATCAAGATGAAGACGCGCGTGAAGGGGGCGGCCGCGACGCTGGAACGACAACCGTTGAGCCATACGGATCGCGAAGCGATCACTGCCGATCTGCGGGGCGTGCTCGACTACCTCGAGGAACCGAATCATCTGCCGCGTTCGCACGCGATTGCCATCTTCGCCTCCCGGGGCGGTGGGGTGTTCGAGGTACTGCCGTTGCCGCACGTGCATCGCTCCCGCCTGGCGGTCGAGCATGAACCGCTCGTGCGCGAGCTGCTGGCCCTGGAAGAAGAATTCGGTACGATTCTCGCCGTGGTTCATGACAGAACCGCGGCGCGCTTTTTTGAAGTCACCGCGTACGAGTGCGTCGAGCTGATCGCGCTCGCCGCCATCGACGCGTCGCGCGCGGGCAAGTTCCACGGCTCGGAGCAGCGTCAGGTGATGGCACGCGGGGGTACCCCCTCGGGCAGCGCCGGCGAGCACAACTACCATCAGCGCATTCGCACCGAGAAGCAGCGGCTCTATGCCCAGATCGCCGATCGCATCTTCGAGATCCATCGCAAACAGCCGTTAGCGGGAATCGTGTTTGGCGGCATGGGCGTGGAAGCCGGCGCCGTCATCCCACACCTGCACAGCTACCTTCACGATCTCGTGATGGGCGTCGTCAAGCTGACGCCGAAGAAGACCACGCCGGCAGAGGTGCGCGAGTCGACACTCGCCCTGCGCGAGGAGCGCGAACGCGCCTGGGAGCGCGCGCATGCCGATGCTGTGAAGGACGGCGTCCCGCAAGGGTGGGCGGTGAACGGAATCGATGCGACGCTGAAGGCCCTGCGCCGGGGCCAGGTGCGGACGCTGCTGGCCGACGGGCAGGATGACGATCTCCGCATCGACGACGCCGTGGAAGATGCACTCCGCCAGCGCGCGCAGGTCGATGTCCTGTACGACGACCGGGCGCGTCGCGTAGTGGATGGGCTCGCCGCACTGCTGCGCTTCCGCACCTGATGCCGCCCGCGCGACGCCGGCCCATCCGCATCCTCGTCGCGAAACCCGGGCTCGACGGGCACGATCGCGGCGCCAAGGTCGTCGCCGCCGCGCTGCGGGACGCAGGGATGGAAGTGATCTACACCGGCCTGCACCAAACCCCGGAAATGATCGCGCAAGCGGCGATTCAGGAAGACGTCGATGTGGTCGGCCTCTCCATCCTGTCCGGCGCCCACATGACGTTATTTCCCCGCGTCCGCAAACTGCTCGACGCCGCCGGACGCCAGGACGTGCTGCTGACGGGCGGCGGGATCATTCCGCCGGAAGACATGGCCGCGTTGGAGGCGCAGGGGACGGGCAAGTTGTTCGGCCCCGGAACGCCGACGTCGGATCTCATCAAGTACATCGGAGAGTGGGCGGCGGAGCACGTCGCCGCGTGAGCCGACTCAAGACCCTGAGCGAGGAGTACCTGCAGCTGCGCACGCGCCTCGAGCAGGGAGGCGGGGCGGAGCGCATCAAACGCCAGCACGATCAGGGCAAGCTCACCGCCCGCGAGCGCATCGCCGCGTTGCTCGACCGTGATGCGCCATGGGTCGAAGTCGGGCTGCTCGTCGCCTACGATCAGTATGAGGGTCAGGCGCCTGCCGCCGGGGTCGTCACCGGCCTCGGCCGTATCGGCGGCCGCCCCGTCGTCGTGGTCGCCAATGACGCGACCGTAAAAGCAGGCTCGTGGTGGCCCGAAACGATCAAGAAGATTCTCCGCGCGCAAGAGATCGCGATGCGGCAGCGCATTCCCATCATCTATCTCGTGGATTCGGCCGGCGTCAACCTTCCCTATCAGGGCGGCGTCTTTCCGGGGCAGTACGGGGCGGCGCGAATCTTCTACTACAACTCGATTATGCGCCGCTATCTCAAAGTGCCGCAGCTCGCCGCGGTGATGGGCCCCTGTATCGCCGGCGGCGCATACCTGCCCGCGTTGTCAGACGTGATTTTCATGGTGAACGGCACATCGTTCATGGGACTCGGCGGCCCGAATCTGGTCAAAGGCGCCACTGGTCAAGTGGTGGACGCCGAGTCACTGGGCGGCGCGACGACGCATACGGCCGTGAGCGCCGTCGCTCATTATCGGGCGCAGGACGACAAGGACTGCCTGGCGCGGATCCGGGAGTACGTGGCCCGTCTGCCGCATGCGCCGGCGCCGCGGCGCACGCATGGGGCGCCGAAACGCAATCCGAAAGAGCTGTACGACCTCATCCCGGCGGACCACCGCATGAGCTACGACGTGCGGGCGGTGCTCGAGTGCCTCCTCGACGCCGGCCGCCTCGACGAATTCCAGCCGGATGTCGCGCCCGAGATGATTTGCGGCCACGGCGCGATCGAGGGCCGACCGGTGGCGGTCATCGCGAACTCGCGCGGCGTGATCAAAGGGAAAACGAAGGGTGACGCGCCGAAGATCGGCGGGATCATCTATACCGAAAGCGCGGAGAAAGTCGCCTACTTCATCGAGAACGCCGACCGCGAACGGCTGCCGCTGCTGTTCATTCAGGACGTGTCCGGATTCATGGTCGGGACGGAAGCGGAGCATTCGGGTATCATTCGCGCCGGCGCGCGTTTCGTCGAAGCGATGGCCACCGCCACCGTCCCGAAGCTTGTGCTCACGATGAACCATGCGTCAGGCGCCGGCTATTACGCGATGGCCGGGCAGGGATTCGACCCCGATTTCATCGTCTCGTGGCCGACCGGCCGCATGGGAGTCATGGAAGGGGAGTCCGCCATCCAGGCCGTTTACGGCGCCGACGCGGCCAAGCGAGAGAACGCGTCCGCCGTCGAGGCGATGCGCGGCGACTATGAGCATCAGCTCGATGCAAAGTTCGCGGGCGCGCGCGGCTTCGTGGATGCAATCGTGATACCTGAGAATACCCGCGAGACCCTCGCGTTTTTGCTGGAAGTCGCGACGGAATTCACCGGCCCGCATCTCGGGGCCTTCGCTCTGCCGAGTGTGTCCTGATGTGGCGCATTGTTCTGATTGCATTCCTGACCGCCTGTGCCACCACCAAGGCGGGTGCTCCTACGGCGCCCATCCCCGAAAGGAACAAGGGCACGTCCCAAGCACCGCCCGCCCCGCCCGCCGCGCGCGCTCCCGCCGATGGCAGTCGCACGCCTCAGCCGGCGGTCGACCCACCGGTGGCGTACATGCTCGGCTTGATGCCGTTGAAGAGCACCGGGACGGACCTCTTTCACGCCGCGCATCCGACCTACGACGGCCGCGGCGTGTTGATCGCGATTCTGGACAGCGGCATCGATCCGAACGTGGCCGGTCTCATCACGACCAGCACCGGTGCACCCAAGGTGATCGAGCTGCGGGACTTTTCGGATGAGGGACGCGTGGCCCTGACGCCGGTCCCCGCGCCGGGCGAAAAAGAACTGCATGGCGCGGGCCGCATCGCGCGCCTGACGACTGAGACGACGTGGTACCGTGGCGTGTTCCGCGAATTGCCGTTGGGACGGCCCCCCGCGGCCGACGTCAATGGCAACGGCCGCAATACGGACGAATTCCCCGTCGTCGTCGTGAAGGCGTCCGACGGATGGGTCGCGTTCATCGACACCAATCTGGACGGATCGTTCGAAGACGAAATGCCGCTGCACGATTATCGCCAGGGCCGGGAGACGATCGCCCCCGGCACGAAGCCGATCACGCTCGTGGCGAACTTCGGCGAGCAGAATGGCGCTCCCACACTCGATTTCTATTTCGACACCTCGGGCCACGGCACGCATGTCGCCGGCATTGCGGCGGGATTCGATCTTTTCAACGTGAAGGGCTTCGAGGGCGTCGCGCCGGGCGCCCAGATCATCGGACTCAAGATTGCGAACAACGCGCGCGGCGGCGTGAGCGTGCACGGCAGCATGATGCGCGCGATGGACTACGCGGCGCGCTATGCCGCGCAACGCAACATGCCGCTCGTGATGAATCTCAGCTTCGGCGTGGGCAACGAGCACGAAGGACGGGCGGTCATCGACTCCGTCGTCGATGCATTCCTACTGGCCCATCCCGACATCATCTTCGCGATCAGCGCGGGCAACGACGGTCCGGGCCTTTCAACCATGGGGTTTCCCGGCTCCGCGAATCTCGCGCTGTCCACCGGCGCCAGTTATCCCGGCGTCTTCACCCAGGCACCCCAGCCGGGTGTTCCGACGCGACGCGACGTGCTCGGGTGGTTCAGCGCGCGTGGCGGTGAGCTGGCCAAGCCGGATATCGTCACGCCGGGCGTCGCGTTCTCGAGCGTGCCGCGCTGGGAAACGGGCAGTGAAATCAAAGGGGGAACCAGCATGGCCGCCCCGCACGCGTCGGGACTCGCGGCCTGCCTCGCATCCGCGCTGGCGCAGGAGGGCAGGCGCGTGAGCGCGGCGGAGGTGATGCAGGCGCTGCGCGTCTCGGCACGGCCGTTTAGTGGTGCGCGCTGGATCGACGAAGGGGCCGGGACGCCGGTGCTCGAAGCCGCCTACCAGTGGCTCAAAGCGGGCCACCAGGGGTCGATCTATGACGTGCAGGCGACCCACGGCGTGTCCGCAGCGTACCGGCGCAATGGCTTCGCGGGCGCGCAGGACACGATCGAGACCTTCTCCGTGCGTCACCTCGCGGGTCTCCGGGCCGCACAGTTCGTGCTGCGGAGCGATGTCCCCTGGATCGCGAGCGAAGACACGGTGGATGCGGCGCCGCGCGTAACCGCGATCCCGCTGCGCTATCGTCGCAGCGCGCTCACCGCGCCCGGCGTGTACGTCGGTACGGTGACGGCGCTGAACCCGCGTGATACGCTGGCCGGTCCGTTGTTCGCCCTCGTCAATACTGTGATCGTGTCGACCGATCTTGCGACGAAGACGTTGTTCGACGAGCGGCGTGCGATAGCACCGGCGGGAGTCCAGCGGTATTTCCTGCGCGTCGCTCAACCGGGCGCGACGCTGCGAGCCACGGTCACGCTTCCTGATTCCCAGACGCAACAGGCCACCGTGCGGTTGTACGAGCCGGACGGCGCTCCCGCGCGCTCGGCGCAGCAGGACATCGACATTGGCGGAGCAGAAGAACCCGGCTCGGCCGTGGTCACCGTGCGCGGGGAAGACCTCGTTCCCGGCGTGTACGAGCTCGATGTGATCGCGCCACCGCTCACGGCAACGAGCGCGACGGTGCATGCCGATCTGGGTCCCGTGGCGCTCACCCCCGGCCAGCACACGCTGGAGGCATCCAGTGTGCTCTCCGAGGGCAGCACCGTGAGTGGCTCCGTACTGCATCGCCTGGTGGGCGCGGAGCGCAAGTTCGACATCGCCGGCCGCGGGCAACCCGCCGAGACATTGGCGGTACGCGCGCCGCACTGGGCCAAGCGCGTCGAAGTGGACCTCGATCTGCCGCCCGAGCTGTGGGACGAGCTCACCGACTTCTCGATCACCGTGTACGACTCGACGGGGCAACAGGTGCGCGGCGGGAATGAGGCCGTGAACTATGCGTTCGGGCGGCTGAGCTTCGCGTTTCCCGACTCCCTGGCCGGTGCGCCGCTGACCGTCGAGTTCTATCCCGCGTTCGCGCGACTGCCCGGGCACGCCTGGAAGGGCACCGCCCGCGTCCGGTTTTTGGGGCCGGATGAACCGGTGGGCGAAGGCGGCGATGTGTCCGTCGTCGCGGGCGGGCGCGCGGTCCTGCGGTTACCCAGCCCTCCGGCACTGGAGCTGCCCGACGGCTTCGGTACGCTGATCGAGACGCGCGTCACGACGCTCACCGGCGCCGTATCGGCACGCCGGACGACGATCGACCGTTGAAGAACGTTCGCATCGCGGCGGGGCAGGGGTTCTGGGGAGATTGGCTGGAAGCGCCGTACCGGCAGGCGAGTGGCGGGCCCATCGATTATCTGATGATGGACTACCTCGCCGAAGTCACGATGTCCATCCTCCAAAAACAAAAATCCCGCGACGCGTCGCTCGGCTACGCCACCGACTTCGTTACGCAAATCGAACGGATTCTTCCGCTCATCCTCCAACGCGGCATCAAGGTGACCGCCAACGCCGGCGGGGTGAATCCCCGGGCATGTGCGGCCGCGGTGATCGCCACCGCGCGCCGCCTCGGGTTCGGCGGACGTCTGAAAGTCGGCGTCGTCACCGGTGACGATCTCCTGGGGCGGCTGGACGGATTGATCGCGCGCGGGCACGAGCTCAAGAATATGGATACCGGGGCGTCGCTGCGGGGCGTGCGGGATCGCGTGCTCTCCGCCAACGCCTATCTCGGCGCCGCGCCCGTTGTCGACGCGCTGCGCCGCGGCGCGCAGATCGTCATTACAGGCCGCGTGACGGACACGGGCCTGACGCTCGGCCCCTTGATGCACGCATTCGATTGGACGCCGCAGGCGTGGGATCTGATCGCGGCGGGCACCGTCGCCGGCCATATCATCGAGTGCGGCGCGCAAGCGAGCGGCGGAAACTGTCTCTTTGATTGGGAGCACATCCCCAATCTCGCCGACGTAGGGTATCCCATCGTCGAAGCGCAGCCCAACGGCACCTTCGATCTGGTGAAGCATCCGGGCACGGGCGGCAGCATCACCGTTCCCGGCGTGACCGAGCAGCTCGTGTACGAGATGGGCGATCCGCGCGCATACATCACGCCGGACGGCATCGCGGACTTCACAACGATTCGACTGGCTCAGGTGGGGAAGGACCGGGTTCAGGTATCAGGTATCAGGGGGAAGCCCGCCACGGATAAGCTCAAGGTGTCGATCGCCTACTTCTACGGCTATAAGGCCATCGGAACGCTCGTGTACGCATGGCCCGACGCGCTGGAAAAGGCACGCGCGGCGGATCGGATTCTACGGCAGCGGCTCACAGAGTTGCACCTGCACTTCGAGGCGATTCATACCGAGTTCCTCGGCGCGAATGCGACGCATGGCGCGCTGGCCCTGCGCGACATCGATGTCGCACAAATCCCCGAGGTTCAGCTTCGCGTCGGCGTGCGCTCGCCCGACAAGACGCCCGTGGATCGGTTCACGCGCGAGATTGCGCCGCTGATCCTGAACGGACCGCCAAGCGTGACCGGCTTCGCCGGCGGCCGGCCGAAACCCGAAGAGATCGTGGCGTATTGGCCGGCGTTGATCGACAAGCAGATGGTCGAGCCGTCGGTGGAGATCCTGGACGCATGAAGAAGAGACGGCGGGCGAGAACCGTGCGCCTGTTGGACATCGCCCACGCGCGATCCGGTGACAAGGGCGATACGGCAAATGTCGGCCTCATCGCGCGCAAACCTGAGTTCTACCCGATCCTGGCGAAACAGGTGACGGCGGCACGTGTCGCGCGGCATTTTAAGGGCATGATCACAGGCTCGGTGGAGCGATTCGAGCTGCCGAATCTGCACGCCTTGAATTTCCTGTTGCATGGCGCGCTGGATGGGGGCGGCACGATCTCGTTGAAGACCGATGCGCAGGGCAAGGTGTTCTCGACCGCGCTACTCCGCATGGAGATCGAGGTGAAGCGATGAGCGATCGCGTCGTGGTCACTATCGCGAGCGGGGTCCTCACCGCCACGCTGAATCGCCCCGACAAGCGCAACGCGATCGACACCACGATGATCGACGACCTGATCGCGACGCTCGAGCGCGCCGAGCTCGATGGGGCGGTGCGGCTGGTCGCGCTGCGCGGCGCCGGGCGCGATTTCTGCGCCGGCATGGATCTCAACGAGTTGCTCGCCTCGGCGGATCACACCCTGGAGCAGAACCGCCAGGCCGCGCTGCACTTCGCGACGATCTTCGTGCGCATGCATCGCTTGCCCAAACCGGTCGTCGCACTCGTGCACGGGCGCGCGCTGGCGGGCGGCTGTGGGCTGGCGACCGCCTGCGACCTCGCGCTCGCGACCGAATCGGCGCAGTTCGGCTATCCCGAGGTGCAGCGCGGCTTCGTCCCTGCCATCGTCATGACGATGCTGCGGCGCTCGGTCGGCGAAAAGGTGGCGTTCGATCTCGCCTCGACCGGGCGGCTCCTCAACGGTACGGAGGCGGCCGCGGTGGGACTCGTGTCCCGCGTGTACGAGGATACCGATTTCGAGGAACAGGCTGGCGACGTCCTGCGCACGCTGGCGGAAGCGAGCCCCTCGGCGCTCGCCTTCACCAAGCAGCAATTCTATCAGCTCGATGATTTGAGCTTCGACGACGGGCTGCGTTTGGGCGCCGACGTCAACGCCGTCAGCCGCAGTACGCCGGATTTTCGTGCCGCGCTGAGCGCGTTCCTCAAGAAATAGGCGACCTGCATGGTATTAGCTTTCTCG
>WNGC01000210.1_pt1 | contig 48002 bp, 36 predicted proteins | sample 5400051 | NCBI WGS metagenome assembly WNGC01 (sample SAMN13153368, study PRJNA577476) | soil metagenome | isolation source: 20 cm soil or saprolite under grassland replicate 2 | place: USA:California | collected 2016-06-15
TGAGCTTGATTGAATTCGGCCACTCGCTCACCGCGTGGGCAAAGTCGGTGCCCCACATCAGTTTATCGTAGCCGATACAATCGCGCCGGCGGATACCCACCGGGTCGTGCAGGAAACCCCAATAGGTGCGCTCCTTGAGATACTCGCTCGGCTTGCGCTCGAGATATCTCAGCCCCCAGTTTTCGTGGATCATGGGCATGTAGCGCCTATAGTGATCGTCGACCTGCCAGAGACCGTACTCGAACCAACCGATCATCGTCTCCGCCCAGTACATCTCGAGCGCGGGAAAGCGGTCCCATACTCCGGCAAAGGCCATTTGAATTGAAGCCGTCATAGCATCGTTAGTGAAGCGGAAGAAATAGTTCATGGGTTCTCGCTGGTGCACATCCTCGCCCGGTTCCTTGTCGTATTTGAACGCCGGTTCGCCGCGCCCCGAGCCCATTTTGCCATCGTTGTGATTGGTCAGCGGCATCTTGAGATCCACCGCCGCGGCCCAAAATTTATCATCTTCGGCCGTCGGATATCCCCGGCCGCTGGGAAATCTGTCGAGCTTGACGCCCCTGAGCCCAAGGTTGGCGCAGTGCTCAAGCTCCCGCACTGCGTCCTCGACGCCGGTGATCGGGATTGTGCCCATGCAAATCAAGCGGTCGGGAGCCACGGCCATGTACTCTTCAGCGAGGAACTCGTTGTAGGCGCGGACCAACTCCAGATAAAGATCGTCATCCTTCGCCTGTCGCAGCACGAAGGAAATTTGCGAAAAGAGAATCTCCGCCTCTATTCCGTCCTGGTCCTGCTCGCGCAAGCGCTGTTCGGGGGAGCCGGTGCCGGCGCTATTTTCAAACGTCGGGACCTGTTTGGCGAGGTCCTTGTGCGCCACCCGTACGCTCCGGGTGACACCGATGGTGTTCGGCTTGCCGCCATCGACCACAACCGCGTCGGAGCCGTTGGGCATCTTCACGCGCTTCGGCGCCCGGTCCCGCCATTTAGCTGCAACTCGGTTTCTCCAAACATCGGGGTTGAGATCGATGTGTCCATCCCCGGAAAAGACTTTATACTGACGTGCCATGATCGGACCCTTCCTTGCTTTGATTTTTTCGCTCCCCGCATACCAACGAATCGCTGTTAGGCTTTGTTTTGATAGCCATTACTCCATCACTCATGCTTTTTTTCCTAACCCTGCTCTTCTCGGAAAAGTCCCAAACTTTCCAGCACCGGGCGATCGGTGACCGAGAAGATGATCGCCGGCTCTTTCTTGGACATGTTTTTGAACTGGTGCCAGTGCCACGACGGCACGAAGAAGCAGTCCTTTGGGCCCCAGGTAAAATCATTTCCAATGCCCTTTTTCTCGCCGACCGTCGTTACCCCCTCTCCCTGCACGACGTGGTAAATCGTGCTGCTCGTATGACGGTGCGACTTGGTCGTACTCCCAGGCGCCAACTGTTGTATCCCACAGCCGATGGTTGGCATCGTCGGCCCGCCGGTCAGCGGATTGGTGTATTCGAGCAAGAAGCCGTCGTAAGGATCAACCTGTCCTGCTCCCGCGATCTCTTTTAGCGCCGCCACGGTATCCCGCCATTTGTAGGTATACGGCAACGCTCGATTGCCTACGTTCGCCGTTCTAGGCCGGACGTTTCCAAGACCTTGCCGGCAAAATCCATCGGGCTTCATGATGGGTTGCGCCGGCCCTTCGCCATAGTTTTCATGAAACGGGGCGTCAAGATAGTTGGTTAAATGTGCATCCAATACGTCCAACCAGACGATGTTATTCTTCCCCGGGTTGAAATGGTCATGCCACGTCCAGTTCGGCGTGAGCACGAGATCTCCCGGCTCCATCATCATCTGCTCGCCTTCGACATTGGTATATCCGGTTCCGTCCCCCTCGACTACGAAACGTAAGGCGGCAGCCGTGTGGCGGTGGCATTCCGCTCGTTCGCCCGGCTGCACCAATTGAATCGACATTTGCAAGGTACGGCTGGTGGCTTTCTGCGCGGTAAGCGAGGGATTGACGAGCTGGACGGTGCGTCGCTTCGCGGCGTCATCGATGTGCCCGAGTTTTACAACTTCGCCGGATTCCATGAGACAGGAATAAATCACCGACCAGGGCCACAGGTAGGGCTGCAAAGTTCGTGGTTTGTCGCGCGATTGCCAATGTCCTCCCAGCGAGTTTTCCGCCATGCGCCGGTGCAAAGCTTCCAGGCGCGGATCCTCAGTCTTACCGCTAACTTGTTGCATAATCTTTCTCCCTCTTTGATTTACGTTGTATGCCTAATATCCGAAACCGTCCGATTCACATAGGCACACACAGATTCGCCCACGGAAAACAGCTACCGCGTTATAATGCATGTCACCTAAGGATACTAGACTATTGCCGGCCTTTGGAAAACAGCCGAACCGTCAAGTCCGCGGTCTGAAATTCGAGGACGTAACGGGCACGACCATGAGCGAAAAGCTCGATAAGACCGGGTTTGTCGGCGGGCTTTATAAATATCGAATACTCAGGCAACGGATGCCGCTCCAGCGAAGCAGGCCGGGCTTGTCCTCGGCCTTGAATTTCCCGTAATTTGGTTGTAGCAACTCAGCCGCAAATTTGTTAGTTAAGGCATCGCATCGAACTTGCGAGGGGAAAGGCGATGAGATCAATTCTCGTGGTCGAAGACGATGCGATGGCCCGAAAGAATATCTCGACCTTCTTAACCGGAGAGGGTTACGAGAGACCAAGCCAGTGATGGAATGGAAGCGCTCGAAAGACTGAAGCATCGCAAATTTGATCTGGTGCTTTCGGATATTGTCATGCCCCATATGAACGGACTGGCTCTGATCGACCAGGTTTGTTCCAACTGGCCGCAGATTCGCATCATCGCTATGACGGCCTATTTCCAGACGGGTTCGGAAAAAACCTTCTGGGTGGCGGGCGCTGATGATTTCATCAGAAAGCCGATCGTGCTCAACGATCTTTTATCCAAGATTCAGCGTGTCCTACAGTCAAAAAATTCCCAACCGTGAAAAACGCATTCCAAAGGGTTCAAACTTTATCCCGATCAACGCCTCGGCTAAAAAGAATCGGCCGCGAATACCAGGACCCGTGGAGAATTCACCCGATGGTCCCGAACCAGTTGCGGGTCAGGAAATCGTCCATGGTTCCGCCGATCAAAATCATCAACCAAAAGAATCCCGCGCCGGCGAAAACCCACGTGAGCCGACTACTGTAGCGCGCGTGCATGAAATAGAGGATTACGAGCAGCGCTTTAAGGACGGCAATCGCGAGGGCGATAACGGCGTTCAAACCTCCTCCGCCAAGGTCCATAAAGGCAACTCCGGTCGTAGTTAGGGTCAAGGCGATGAGCGAGCCGAAGATCACCGCATAGAGCTTGACGGAAAGCACATGCCCGCTGCTCATAGATGTCTCCCCACGAGATAAAGCAACGGAAAGAGAAATATCCAGACGATATCGACAAAATGCCAATACAGGCCAACCAGCTCGACCGGGGTATGGTAGACAGCCGAGAAACGGCCGCGCCGGGCTTTGATGATCAAAACGGTTAAAAGACCGATGCCGATGATCATGTGCAGGGCATGCATCCCGGTCATGGCGAAATAAAAGGAAAAAAAGATCTCCGCCGGACGCGCCAGGGACGCTTCGTAATTAAAAGCCGCGCCGGGCACCAGATGCTCCTCGAACTTGAAATAGTATTCCGTGAATTTGATGCCGAGAAAAACTGCGCCGAGCAGAATGGTAAGCAGCAAGAAGTTAATAATCGGCTTGCGTTCGCCGAGTTGCGCGCTGCGCACGGCGAGGGCCATCGTAAAGCTGCTGCAGATCAGCACCGCCGTGTTGATCGTTCCAAGCCAGATATCCAAGTGATTGCTCGCGCTGGCGAACGCCTGCGGGTAAGCGTTTCGGTAGAGCGTGTAACCCGTGAACATCCCGCCGAAGAACATCACCTCCGTCCCCAGAAACACCCACATGCCGATCCATGAAGCATCGTGCTGCTGCTCGATGTCGTCGAACTGATGAGCTTGGACTATGCTTAGGTCAGACATGGGCCGGCTTCCCGAACGTATAAATCTCTTCGGGCTCCTTTTCGTAGGCGTAAGCTCCTTCGGTTACGATCGGTGTTCTATCAAAATTGTCGGTCGGCGGCGGTGAGGCGGTCTGCCATTCGAGACCTCTCGCGCGCCACGGATTGGCGCCGGCAACGGCTCCATAGCGTAAGGACCACATTAGATATAACAACGGCAAAACGTAGCCGACCGCGAGGATCGAAGCGCCCGCCGTCGACATGACATTCAGGACTTGAAACTCGGGCGGGTAGACGTGGTAGCGCCGTGGCATGCCGAGATAGCCAAGGATAAATTGCGGAAAGAAAGTCAGATTAAAACCGATAAATATAACGAGTGCGGCAATTCTGGCCCAGACTTCCGGATAGATTCGTCCGGTCATTTTGGGCCACCAGAAGTGAATGCCCCCCAGATAACCCATGACCGCGCCGCCGACCATGATGTAATGGAAGTGAGCGATCACGAAATAAGTGTCGTGAACGTGGATGTCGATGCCAAGGGTCGCAAGAAACAAACCGGTTAGCCCGCCGATCGTGAACAAGCCGATAAATCCTAGTGCGTAGAGCATTGGCGCATTGTAGGAGACCGAACCTTTATGAAGCGTGGCGGTCCAATTAAAAACTTTGATCGCCGAGGGAATGGCGACGAGAAAGCTGAGCAATGAAAAGACCATGCCGGCGTGAACCGATTGCCCGGCGACGAACATGTGATGGCCCCAAACCAAAAAGCCGAGCACGGCAATGGCGAGGCTGGAGAAGGCAACGAAGCCGTAGCCGAAGACCCGCTTCCGGGAGAAGCATGCAATCAGCTCGCTCACGACACCCATCGCCGGCAGAATCATAATGTAAACCGCCGGGTGCGAATAAAACCAGAAGAGATGTTGAAACAGCAGCGGATCTCCGCCCAGCGCCGGATCGAAAATGCCTAGATGGAAGATCCGCTCCAGCCCGACGAGCGTCAGAGCAATCGCAATGACCGGAGTGCCCAGAATAAAGATAATGCTGGTCGCGTAATGGGCCCAAATAAACAGGGGAAGGCGAAACCAGGTCATCCCGGGAGCACGCATGGTGTGAATGGTGACGATGAAATTGAGCCCGGTTAGAATGGATGAAAAGCCCGTGATAAAGATGCCCACGACCGTCAGCGCGACGTGGGTGTTGGAATAGATGCTGCTGTACGGAGTATAAAAAGTCCACCCCGTATCGACACCGCCGGCCGCGGCGGCGGCCACCGTAAACAGCCCCCCAAGAATAAAGATGTACCAGCTCGCGAGATTGAGGCGGGGAAAGGCAAGGTCCCGGGCGCCGATCATCATCGGCACAAGAAAATTCCCCAAAACCGCCGGTATCGACGGAATTAAAAAGAAAAAGACCATCGTGACGCCGTGCATGGTAAACAATTTGTTGTAAGTCTCCGCCTGGACCAAATCCCCTTGGGGCGTGAGTAACTCCAAACGAATCAACGTGGCGAAAAAACCGCCGATAAAAAAGAAAAAAGTCACCGAAAGCAAGTAGAGCCAGGCAATCCTTTTGTGATCCGTCGTAAAAAGCCATGACCTGATGCCGTAGTTTACGTTCAGATAGTGTTCCCGGCGTTCGATGGATTGTTCATTCATTTTTGCGCTTGCGCTCCCTCCTGCCGATTCAGAGACTTGAGATAGGCAATAATCTGGAATATGCCATCTTCGCTGATCAGACCTTTGAAGGTCGGCATGATCGGCTGGTAGCCGGCCACGACTTTTGCCGACGGATTCAAAATCGACTCGCGAATGTAGGTCTCGTCGGCGACCATGGATTTACCTCCTTGGAGTTGCACCGTCTTGCCGAAAAGACCGACCAAAGAGGGCCCGCGGCCGGTATCGTTCTCCATATGACAAGTGGCGCAGCCCAAAGTCTGAAAAAGTTTTGCCCCCGCCGTCGCCATGGCAATACCGGTTGTGCCGCCGCTGAGCCATGTCTGGTATTGGGTCGGTTCCATCACGACAATCCGGCCGACCATACCGGAATGCTGCGTGCCGCAATATTGCGCACAGAACAAATGATATTCTCCGGCTTTGGTCGCCTCGAACCACAGTGTCGTATAGCGACCCGGTAGCACGTCTTTTTTCACCCGAAAGGCGGGAACAAAAAAATCGTGGATCACATCCTGGGACGTCAATATCAGTTTGATCGGCCGTCCCAAGGGAATGTGCAACTCGTCGATTTCCGACTGTCCCTCGGGATGCTGTACCTTCCACATCCATTGCTTGGCCACGACGTTTATTTCGAGCGAGTTGCTCGGCGGATGATAAGTGACAAAGAATAGCTTGGCTCCCCAGACAAACATGACCATCGTCAATCCAAGCGGAATCACCGTCCACAAAATCTCCAGCCGCAGGTCTCCCTCGATAGGTGCGGGTTGTTCATCTTCAGAACGGCGCCGGTATTTGATCGCGAAATAAACGATCAGAATACAAATCAACGCGGCGAAAAATAGGCTGACGCCAACGAGGAAGAAAAAGAGCGCATCCACACGGGCGGCCATGGTGGATGCCTGCTCGGGAAATAACGGAAAACCCAACCACGACATGGCGCCTAAGCCGTCTTCCCGCCTTCCGTAGCGTTGGAGCGCTCACGGCGCAGCATGATCAGAATGAACGCGCCCAAGATCACTACTGTGGCGGCACCGGCAAGCCGTATGACGTTAGTAATCAGGAGCCCGTACTTTCCCGTAACCGGATCATAGTGGTAGCAAAAGAGCAGGAGCTGGTCGATCGGCGAGCCGATCTTACCGGCGGCGGCCTCAATGAGGCCTAAACGCAAATCGCGCGGAGAAAAATCGATGCCGTAATAGTATCGCGCGGTTCTTCCTTTCGGCGTCAGAAGCACCATGCCGGTGGCATGGGCAAACTCGCCCGTGTGAGGGTCGTAAGTGTAGTGGAACCCGACGGACTGGGTGAGTTTTTGGATCTCGGCTTCATCGCCCGTGAGAAAATGCCATCCCGCTGCGGCGCCAGGCCTCGAGTACTGATCAATGATATCTTTCTTTTTGGCCGCGGCGAGGGCCGGGCTATCATGCGCATCGATGCTCAGTGTGATTAGATCGAACTGGTTGCCGGCGTCAAAGGAAAGCGCCCGTAGCGATCTTACGACCCCATCCAACAGCAGCGGGCAAAGATCGCGGCACTTGTAATAAACAACCGTGAGGATGACGGGTTTTTGCTTGATGTAGTCCGCAAGCTGAACGGTTTTTCCGCTCTCGTCGCGAAAGGCCAGGCCGAGCGGTACCTGCTGGTTTAATTTCTGATCAAAGGCGACATCGCGCAGCGCGGCCGGCCTCGTACTATCATGCGCCCATGCTCCGCCGGAGAGAATCACAACCAGCGGAAGGGCCAAGTTTAAAATCCCGCGTGAAGAGCGAAACTTCGAGCTTTGAATGAACGGCAAGCGGCTTTGCGCTTGCGGTCTCGGAATTGCGTTAACCGTTTTGTCGATCATCGCTGATTTCCTTGTGCAGCTTTGTTTCTTCTGCCCTGCGGTTTTTCCTCAATGGTTTTTCCACTCTCTTGTGGCCGGGCAGGTAGACCCTTCCGCGCGAGGATTTCTATGGCCCGGTCAACGGGAATGCGCACGATCCCCTTTTCTCGATCGACCCATTCGTAACTCTTGAGGGCTGCATCTTCCGCCGCCCTCATGGTTTGCAAATCCTGACCGGGATTCACCGAAAGCTTGGGTCCCGGCGTCGGTTCGCGGCTGTACGAAAGCGGGCTCGGAGCTACCTGACTCGTTGTCTCTACAGTGTAAAAGTGGCGAAAGAGCGCAGCCGTGACGAGAACGGCGGCAACAATTATCACCGCTAATATAATTCCGAACAAGGCGACGTTTTTTGCGCTCAGGTCGCTGAGCTCATGGCCCGCCTCCGCTGTTTTTGAAGGAACGTTTGATTGATCCAAATTTACACGCCCTTTTCTTCCATGATGGCGACAAATCGCGGATCGCGGAACGGAAGCAAAGAATGCCCCTGCAGCTGCCAGAGAAATGCTGAAAACCAAATTCCTCCGATCGCGATGGGCGCGACGACACTCGTCCAATGGATGCTGAGTCCCTGAGGATGAAACGTCGGCGCTACGAACCAAAAAAGCTCAACCCAATGCATGAGTCCGATCATGACGGCCACGCCGCAGAGAGTCGCCGCCTTGCGCTTCACCGCTCGCGACAGCAACAGTAGGAACGGCAAAGCAAACTGAAGCACCAGTAGAGCCACGGCGATGGCTCCCCAGCCTCCCATCGTCCGGTGGAGATACCAGGGGATCTCCGTGCTGAGATTCTCCACCCATATAAGCAAAAACTGCGAAAAAGAGGTGTAGGCCCAGAGCATGACGAACGCGAGCAGCAAGTTTCCCAAATCCTGAAACACCCACGGCGCCATCACTTCGGACAACGGTTCTCGACGCGACAAAAAATAAGCTGTCCCGATGACAAAGGCGAAAGCGACCAATCCGTGGCTGACCATGAAGATCATGCCGTAGATCGTCGAGTACCATCGGGGTTCCAGCGACATCAGCCAATCAATCGCCGAGAACGTCACGGTCAAACCATACAGGACGAGCCCCGGGCCGCTGAGATTTTGCAGCCGCTCGACGAGCGAGGTATTGGCAGTGCGGTCCTGCTCTCGCGACCACCTGGTCAGCAAAGTGCCGACCAAAATCCAGATCGCAAAATACAAAGCGGCGCGAAAACTAAAAGATGTTGCGTTGAGATAGGCGCTTTTCTGTTGCAGGATGTGATCCTGCGCTACGGCCTCCGGACGCGCCCAGACATACAAATCAGGAAGACCGAAGAAGATCGACAAAAAAAGCAGCGCCATTACGGGGAAGGTCCGAATTGCGGCTTCGAGCGGGCGTTGGATGACAAATCCCCACGTTCCCCCGACCAGGTGGTGAATCATCAGTATGCCAAAACAGCCGACTGGAATACCGAGCCAAAATACATACGCCATCAAATAGGAGCGGAAGAACTGCGGGCGGTCGAAATAAGCACCGATTAGACAGAGTGCGAGGGCGATGACTCCGATCCCGAAGGATCGTTTCATCATCGGTTCCAGGTCAGTCAATTGCGCGTCCAAATTGTTCATTTTCCCTTCTTCAGCAACGAACTACGTTCCTTCTCCGGCACGTCGCCGAGCGTGGCGTTCTGGCTCAGTTGCAGCGCCCGGATATAGGCGACGATTGCCCAGCGGTCACGCGGTGGAATTTGTTCCGCATGATCGGGCATGGAGCCGAAGCCACGGGTAATGATGTCGAAAAAATGTCCCGGCGGAGCGGTCCGCAAGCGGTCGATGTGATAAGAAGGCGGTGGACGATATCCTCGCCTGACGATCATCCCTTGACCGTTGCCGACTTGATCGTGACAGGGCGAACAGAAAATGTTGTAGCGCTCCCGCCCGCGCATTAAGAGCTGCCGGTCGATGGCGAACGGAAAAGTTTCCGCCAGCTTGCCGTTGATTTTTCCCGTCTCGAATGGCTCGTTGGCGCGCAGATGGCCCCGCGCTACCGTTCCCTCGACGAGCGGCCGCGCGGCTCGCTCGTCCTCGAATAGGTCGCTTTTGGCCAGCGGTTTATATCTCGGCTGGTCCGCCATCTTTTGCTGGCACGCCAGCAACCCAAAGCAAATCGCGACCCACCCCCACCGTTTGAGTATGCGAAAAATTCCTCGTCTCATTTGTCAGGGCTCGACTTCATAAACTCCATGAGATCCGATGTTTTCGAGGAATCTCCGCGTACCTGCCGAATCGAACCTCGGATCGGCGGCCTCGATCAAGAGAAAAAATCGATTGCGGCTCGCCAGCTCGAACCGTTCCACATTGAAAACCGGGTGATAGGGCATCGGCAAGCCGTTAAGCGCCAGCACGCCAAAGAAAGCCGACAGGGCCGCTATGAGAATCGTCAGCTCAAAAGTCACGGGAATGAAAGACGGCCAACTGTTGAGCGGCCTGCCGCCCACGTTAATCGGATAGTCGATGACGGCAAGCCAATATTGTAAAAAAAATCCGCCGAGACATCCGAGGATCCCGCCGGTCAGTACGATGAGCGGGACGCGTGTCCGATGAAAGCCAAGCGCTTCCGCCAGTCCTTCGACAGGAAACGGCGAATAGGCGTCCATCTTGCGAAATCCTTCCGCAAAGGCCCGGTGCGCTGCGCCAACCAGGGCCTCGGGATTATCGAACTCCGCGATTAGGCCATACATAGAATTCTTTCCATAAAAGCGGTTAACCTTGCGCAGCGTTCGTTAAACGTTCTTGACCTCCTCCTCGTGGACCAGACCGCGCATTTCGAAGATCGAGATCATCGGCAGAACGCGGATGAAAAGAAATAACAGGCAGACAAAAAGCCCGATGGAACCGGCAAGGACGGCATAGTCGACGATCGTGCCCGAATACATTCCCCAGGCGGACGGCATGAAGTCGCGCGACAGGCTCACCACTACAATCACGTACCTTTCCAGCCACATGCCGATATTCACTGAAATCGAGATGAGAAATAACACGACGGGGTGGGTGCGCACCTTGGCGATCCAAAGCGCCTGAGGTATCAAAATGTTAAACAGGATCAGCAGCCAATACATCCAGCCATAGGGGCCAAACATGCGGTTGAGCATCATGTATTTTTCGAAAATATCGCCGCTATACCAGGCAAAGAAGGTTTCCATCAGGTAGCCGTACGCAACCACCATCCCGGTCGCGAGCATGACGATGCCCATATTTCTCAAGTGGCGCAGCGTGATAAAATCTTCGAGCCCGTAGAGCTTGCGCAGCGGAATCGCAATGGTCAAAACCATGGCAAATCCGGAATAGATCGCCCCGGCGACGAAATAGGGAGGAAATATAGTCGAATGCCAGCCGGGAACGAGAGCCACGGCAAAGTCAAAGCTGACCACGGTGTGAACCGAAACGACCAGTGGCGTCGCCAAACCGGCCAAGAGCAAATACGCCATCTCGTAGCGATACCAGTGAATCGCCGAACCGCGCCAGCCCATCGCCAGCATACCGTAGATGAAGCGCGGCACCCGCCCGCGCGCCCGGTCGCGCAAGGTTGCAAGATCCGGGATCAGTCCAAGAAACCAGAAGAGCAGCGACACGGTAAAATAAGTCGAGACGGCAAACACGTCCCACACTAGGGGGCTCCGAAACTGAGGCTGGATTCCCATGGTGCTGGGGTACGGAAACAACCAGTAAGCAAACCATGGGCGCCCCAGGTGAATCAGCGGAAATAGTCCGGCACAGGCAACGGCGAACAGCGTCATCGCCTCGGCGAAGCGGTTGATCGACTGCCGCCACTTCTGGCGCAGCAATAACAAAATGGCCGAGATCAAGGTGCCGGCATGGCCGATGCCGATCCACCAGACGAAATTCACGATGGCGAATCCCCAGGCAACCGGAATCATGATACCAAATAGGCCGACGCCAACCGCGACCAGGGCAGCGATGCAATACAGAAGGACCAGTACCAAAATGAAAGACAACCCGAAGCCGATATACCAGAACCGGGGCGTCCGACTCGTCAGGACAATGGCGCTAATCTTGTCGGTAATTGAGGCGAAAGTATGGCCCGGTTCGATGAGCGGCAAAGAATCTTGGGCCTCTGCGGATTCTTTGGTCGGCTCTGATTCCATAAGCTAAGTCTTTTCAATCTCCGGATTGGGGTTTCTAAGCTTCGCCTGATACGTGGTTCGCGGTTTTGTGTTCAATTCAGCGAGAAGTCCGTAATTCAATGACCCGGCTTTTAAGTTGGCAACGCGACTGTTTGGGTCATTGATGTCGCCAAACACAATCGCCTGCGTAGGACAAGCCTGCTGGCACGCCGTCAGGATTTCACCATCGCGGACCCGGCGATCTTCTTTTTCGGCGTCAGTTTTCTTGGCGTTGATTCGCTGCACACAATAGGTGCACTTTTCCATCACACCGCGGGAGCGCACCGTAACATTGGGATTATGTAACGGTTTTAGACTCGGCGTTTTGAAGTCTGCGTACTCGAAGAAATTGAAACGCCGTACCTTGTAGGGGCAGTTGTTCGAGCAATAGCGGGTTCCGACGCAGCGGTTGTAAGTCATGTCGTTGAGGCCCTCGTGACTATGGGTTGTGGCGTGGACCGGACAGACCAGCTCGCATGGTGCGTTCTCGCATTGCATGCACGGCACCGGTTGATGGTACGTCTCCGGCTTATCTAGATCGCCCTTGTAATAGCGGTCGATGCGGATCCAATGCATCTCCCGCCCGCGCAGGACCTCGCTTTTTCCCACAATGGGGCCGTTGTTTTCCGCTTCGCATGCAACCACGCAGGCGTTACAGCCGATGCAGGAGTTGATGTCGATCGCCATGCCCCAAGCGTATCCTTCATATTTGAAGCCCGGATAGAGACTCTGGGACGACGCTTCTTCCTCGGCCATTTCGCGGACGAAATTCGGATTCTTGTGGTATGCGTCAAGAGTGCCGACTCGAACCAGCTGACGCCCTTCCATGAGTTGGTGGAACTGTGTGCAGGCGAGCGGGTATTGATCGCCCGTTTTGCGGATCTCGACGCCCGAACCGTGCCAGGGAGCATCCGAGGTGCGCAATGCATAAGCGTTAAATCCGGTGCCGTTTCCAACCCGTCCCGCTCGCGTGCGGCCGTATCCCAGGTGTACGGTAACGCAGTCGTTGGGTTGCCCCGGTAGAATCCACGCAACGCCCCGCAGCTTGCGTCCTTTATATTGGAGCTCCACCGTGTCGCTATGGATAGTGCCATGCTCGCCACCGGTCGTTCCAACCCGATAGTTGAGACCGAATCGCTCCGCCGTCAGCGGGCTAAAAAAAATGGCGTTGTCCCAGGTAAGCTTGGTAAGAGGCTTCGGTAGTTCCTGCAGCCAGCCGTTGTTAGCGAAACGACCGTCGAAAATCGTCGGGTCGGGCCGAAACACAATTTCCACACCCCGCCGATTTCCGTCGGCAAAACCGGGTGGCTTTTTTTCTTGTTCTTTGCCAGAGGCGAATCCCGAATGGAGATCTCGTTTCAACGAGACGTGCCTGGCCGGCGCCGCGCTTCCGGCAATCACGCCGTCGTGGAGCGCGGTTCGCCAAAACAGCTCGAAATTCTTCGCTCCACCCTGCTGTTTCCAGTAATCCCGCACGATCTCGTAGCTCGATCGCCCCGGCTGGCCCGCCAGCGCCGCAACAACTTCATGCGCGGTGCGACCGCCGTACAGTGGCGCAATCAACGGTTGAATGATCGTTACCGTGCCGTCGTAAGCGCGCACGTCGCTCCAGGATTCCAGATAGTGCGCCTCCGGGACGTGCCAATGACACAACGCCGAGGTCTCGTCTTCGTACAACGATAAGTGAATGCTAAAATTCGCCTTAGCGAGATTGCCGGCAAAATTGAGATCCGCCGGCGCCGTGTAGACCGGGTTACCGCCGATCATGATCAGCACCTGAACCAAATTGGCTTCCATGTCGCGGACGAGATCGCGAATCGATTCCGTCTGGTTGATCGGTTGCGCTTCGACGGGATCGGTATAAATCACGGTCGTTCCGACGTTGCCAAGCGCTTGATTCATCGCGTGCGCCAACGCATGCACCCCGGAAGACTGTTGGTCTCCGGCTACAACGATGCTGCTGCCACGATGGCGCTGCAGATCGCGAACCAGCGCTTGCGCCCACTTATCGTAGCGAGTGGAAGGAGCCGATTCCTCCGGTGGGAGCTGAACGCCCAGACCTCTTGCAACGGCTTTAGTGAAGCTCTCGACTTCACTCGGCCGAAGAGCGAGCCGGTGATCGGCCATCGACCCGCTAATCGTTGGCGTGCTTTCGACGACGTAGAGCCGGTTCATCTCGTTCTTCCCATTGACGCGCCGCTTGTCGGCAAAGTCGCGCGCATAGCGCACATTGGCGGGGCCAGCAAAGAGAAAATCGGCGTCTATCGATAGGACGACCTCGGCCTTGTCGAAGCGATAAAGCGACTCGACGACCTCGCCGAAGGCAAGCCGGGAACCTTCTCGCACGAAATCCCGCCCGGCGGGTTCGTATTGATGCCACTTTGCTCTGGGAAATTTTTTCAACAACTCTTTCAGCTGATAAGCCAAAGTCGGAGAAGTTACCGTCTCGGTCAAAATACGCAGTCCGGCGCCTTGATTCAGGCGCTGGGGTTCAAGTTCGGCGTTCACGGCGGAAAAGAACGCGTTCCAGGTACTGATCATCCCCGCATTGTTGAGGACGCGAGAACGATCCGGATCATAAAGGCCTAACACCGAAGCCTGTACAAACGCATCGCTCGCGCCGAGGCTTCCCGGATGGTCAGGATTTCCTTCCACCTTCGTCGGCCGGCCCATATGACTTTCGGCCAAAACACCGTGGCCAAAACCGCCGATCGGCATCGCCGTGGCAAAAAAGAGCGGCTTGCCCGGTATCATTTCCTCCGGCTGCCTCACGTAAGGCACAATCTTTTCGTCCGGCGGCGCCGGAGACGAACTCAAGCAGCCGCTCAAGCCAGCCAGAGCCAGAGAAGCGCCCATGACCTTCAAAAATTCCCGACGATCGAGCGAGCCCAACCAGACGGAAGCGTGCCGCGGAAACTCTCGCTGCAGGAGTTCTTTGAAATCTTCGGTGTCGGCCAGTTCTTCCAGACAGCGCCAGTACTCCACGCCTCGAACCGTCGAAAGTCGTCGTCGGATGAAATTCAAATCCATCAACCGTTCGCTCATTGGCGCTCTCCTGTTATCGATGACATGTAGAACAACTCGTCAACTTCTGAATTTTGTATTCCCGGACCAGTTTTCTGCCGAGCGCGAGTTGATCCGCGGGAGGCAGATAATCCATGCTGAACACGTACTCTCGGGGGCGGACGAAGCGTTCCGGTTCGCGGTGACACTCGAGGCACCAGTCCATGTAAAGAGTGTTTTCACGCCACATGAGCGGCATCTGATCGACCCGGCCATGACAAGTGGAACAGCCGATACCCTTGTGGACATGAATGCTATGGTCGAAATAGACAAAGCCGGGGAGATTGTGGACTCGGGTCCACTGAATCGACTTCCCCGTACGAAAACTTTCCCTGACGGGTTCCAAGATCGGACTGTCAGCCCAAATCTGGGTGTGGCAATTCATGCAGGTTTTTGTCGGCGGGATGCCGGCGAAAGAACTTTCCTCGACCGACGTATGGCAGTAGCGACAATCGATGCCATCGTCACCGACATGATGCTTATGACTGAAGGGTATCGGTTGGCTGCGAGCGACGCCGACTTCCGTGACGTACGATGATTCGTTGATCGCTGCCATAGCGGCCACCAGCGCGACGAGCAGAGCCGCGCCGCCGAAAATACTCACTCTGGAAATGGTGTTGGTGCTCGGGTGAAAAATCTGCGACATCGATGTTTGACAATTCCTCGATGAGTAACGGAACTTCCAGCGTTGCTCGTAGATGCCGACGGGAGGACGCTACCGCGCTTCGCATTATGCTAGGGTTGTCGGCTGGGTAAATCGTCCGCCTTGGCACAGTCGCCGAGAGCCGGTCAGTCCTCGGCGTGAATGTCCAAACTTTCCAGTTTTCGATAGAGGGAGGAGCGGCTGACGCCTAAAAGCCGCGCCGCTCGTGTTTTATCTCCGGCAGTCTCCTTGAGAACGTTTTCAATATGGCTTTTCTCGTAAGATTGAACGGCGATCCGCAGATTGTTTCCCGCCGATAGATTAGGCTCGTCTTTCGGCGCCTCCCATTGGGGTAGTTCCGCTGGCGTGATCCATTCACCGTTGCCAAGAATCATCGCCCGCTCGATCACATTATCGAGTTCACGCACGTTGCCCTTCCAAGGAAGCGACATCAGAATCTTCAACGCCGCATTGCCGGCCCCCTTGTAGGTTCTCTTCATTTCAGCGTTGTGCCGTCGGATAAGGTGATCCACCAACAACGGTATGTCTTCACGCCGTTCTCTCAGTCCGGGAACACGAATATTAATGACATTGAGTCGGTAATAGAGGTCTTCACGAAATCGATCCTCCGCAACTTCCATTTGCAGGTCGCGGTTTGTCGAGGCGATAATGCGGACGTTTAGCCGCGTCGGATGCGTCGATCCAATAGGCAGTACTTCTTTGTCTTCGATGACGCGGAGAATTTTGGGCTGCAGGCTGAGTGGCAGTTCACCGATCTCGTCAAGAAAAATCGTCCCACCTTGAGCGCGCTGGAAGAGTCCCTCTTGAGAGCTCGCGGCACCGGTAAACGATCCTTTCACGTGCTCAAACAGTTGGCTTTCAAGAAGCGTTTCCGGTATCGCGCTGCAGTTGACCGGTAGAAACACCATATTCGCCCGAGGACTTTGCAAGTGAATCGTGCGGGCGACCACTTCCTTGCCGACCCCGCTCTCGCCGGTGATCAATACGTTAGAGCTCGTCGGCGCGACTTTTGAAATCATCGCTAATATGTCTTGAATGATGCGGCTTTCGCCGATGAGGCCGGCGGCTTCGGAATTGGCGTTGATCTGGCGGCGCAGTATCTGGACTTCCCACGCTAAGCTCTTGTACTGCAAAAGGCGATTGACTTTCTGCAGGACATCTTCGATAACCACCGGTTTCAATATATAATCCTGCGCCCCCATGCGAAATGCCTCGATGGCTGAATCCACCGATGCATATCCCGTCATGAGCAAGAACATCGTTTGGGGTGAGACATTGCGGAGATGACGGAGCACGCCCAAGCCGTCGGTACCGGGCATCTTTAGATCGCTCAACACCAGATCGAAATCGATCTTATTGATCGCGTCGATCGCACCATCGCCGTTTTCCGCCTCATAGATGTGATAATCTTCGCTCTCCAACACTCGCGCCAGATTTTTGCGCGGCAAGGAGTCGTCGTCCGCTATCAGGATAGTCGCACTCATTTCGTGTTTTGTTTTGATGGGAGCGATTCTTATGAAATTAAAATACGGGCAAAGGCTGTGCCAATTGAGAAATCCTAAAAAAGACACAGAACTTAAAACACTGCCCTTCGATTCGATGTCACAATTTCAGGACAAGAGCGTGACCGTTGTCCTATTTTCACTACACCGGCTTAACGTATTGCATCTTCAAAACTGAAGCAGCCTTCTGCCGTTTCATGCCCGCGTCCGAGACAGGCGTGCGATCTTTTCCAGCCGACTAGCTAGCTAATTTTTTTGCGATCGCGTTTAGGAGCTACGAACTGTTCGAATTCCTATTTAAAAAATTAATAGTTGCACCACAGACCGCGCCCACAAGTCCCAACGGCCGGCACCAGGAGAAAGAGTCGCCCGGCGATATCAAGAGGAGCAGACTTCCGGCAAGAAATTCCCACTGGACTGGCGTGCGAATATTTTCATTGGGCGTGAGTTCATCCGAGGATGAATTCGGTTTTTCTCTGATCAAGGCAGAGGCAAACAGTCGCAATTCTTGACGCTGTTCGGCCGGGCGCCGGAAGATTGTCCCACAATGGGGAACGGACCCGATCTCAGAAAACACAGTGAACAATTGTAAAGAAATCCGCTCCGGCATGATATTTGTTCACCTTCTAGATAATGCGATTTTAAATGGACATTGACGGAGCGAAGTTTGGAGGATAATTTATGAGTATAATTCGTTCTGATTTTCGTTAAGGTAGATCCGAGTCAACAAAATTTGATCGCCCACGACAGAAGCACATTTCAAAATGACTGAGCTGACAAACATCGCAAACTTGGCTTACGTCGAGGCACTTTACCGGCAATATCTTGCAGACCCGTCAGCTATGACTCCCGAGTGGCAAAAATACTTCGCTCAATCGAACGGCGACAAGGATTATTCAACAAGTCCATCCGCGGCCGTGTTTCGAGCGCCCCGGCTTGTCCCGACCTCCTCGGATGGGCACCTACAAGAGCAATTGTCGTCGTATCAAACGGCTCTGACGCTGCAAAATCAACTCAACGAAATGATCCGCGCGTATCGCGCCCTAGGACACCTGAAAGCGCGCGTGGACCCTTTGAATCTACGCAACCTAACCGAAGCGAGATTGGAGCCGGAATTCTTCGGATTCACGGACTCCCACATGGACAAGCTCTTCGCGTCTGAGTCGATGCCGCTGAGCGGACCCTTCACTTTGCGCGAGATTCTTCACCAGCTTCACAATACCTACTGCGGGTCGATCGGCGTGGAGTTTATGCACATCGATGACCCTGGGATTAGGGATTGGTTGCAGCGACGCATGGAGCCGACGCAGAATCGTTCGGAATTCAACCGAGACGAGCAAGTTCGAATTCTCACCCGGCTGATCGACGCCCACACCTTCGAACAATTCATTCGAAGGAAGTTCCTCGGCGCGAAAAGCTTCTCCTTGGAAGGCGCGGAAAGCCTGATTGCTCTAATGGACGTCGCCATCGAGAAAGCCGCCGAAGACGGCGTCAAAGAAATCGTGCTGGGAATGGCCCACCGCGGCCGTCTGAACGTGCTCGGTAACATTTTGCACAAGAAACCACGCGACATCTTTCGCGAGTTTATCGATCCGTCGGTTGCGCAGGCCGACGGCAGCGGCGATGTCAAGTACCACTTAGGTCATAGTGATGATTACCAGACTCGGGCGGGCCACAAAGTCCATTTGTCGTTGTGTTTTAACCCGAGCCACCTTGAGTTCGTAAATCCAGTGGCCCTGGGGCGCATCCGGGCCAAACAGGACCGAACCGGTGACACCGAGCGAGTCCGCGGCATGGTGCTTTTGATTCACGGCGATGCAAGTTTTGCCGGTGAAGGCATTGTTCAGGAGAGTCTGAATCTCAGCCGGCTCGACGGCTATAAGGTCGGCGGCACGCTTCACGTCGTTATCAACAACCAGATCGGATTCACGACGGCTCCGCGGGAAGCGAGGTCCTCTGCATACGCGACCGACATCGTCAAGATGCTGCAAATTCCCGTTTTTCACGTGAACGGTGATGATCCCGAAGCCGTCGCCCACGTCGTGCGACTCGCCTTGGATTTCCGGCGAGAATTCAAGCAAGACGCCGTCATCGACCTGTACTGTTATCGACGCCTCGGCCACAACGAAGGCGATGAGCCCACGTTCACACAACCGCGGCTGTACCAAGCGATTAAGAAGCAGAAAGCCGTACACGAGCGCTATCTCGAGCGTTTGATCGGGCTTAACTCCTTCACGCGCGAACAAGCAGAGGAGTTTGAGTCAAGACGGCTTGAAACGTTAGAGCAAGAATTGTCGCTGGTCCGAAACGATGGCCATCCGCCGGCAGCCGAAGGGTTTCAAGGTGTGTGGGCCGATTACCACGGCGGTCTCGAGAGCGAGGCGCGGGAAGTTGAGACTAGCATCGAGCCTGATCGTCTTTCCGCTTACCTGGATAGACAAACGCGATTGCCGGAAGATTTTCATCCCCATCCGAAGATCGAGCGCGCCATAGAGGCTCGACGAAAAATGGCGGAAGGGAAACAGCCGCTTGATTGGTCCGCGGCGGAATCACTGGCCTTCGCGAGCTTGGCCACAGAGGGGATACGGATAAGGCTGAGCGGGCAGGATAGCGCCCGCGGAACTTTCAGTCATCGGCACGCCGTTCTTCACGATTATCAGAACGGTCACGAATACTTTCCCTTGCAACATCTGGCTCCTGATCAGGCGCCGGTGGAAATTTACAACAGCCCTCTGTCCGAGGCCGGCGTGTTAGGTTTTGAGTACGGATATAGTCTCGACTTTCCGGACGGACTGATTCTGTGGGAGGCCCAATTTGGAGATTTTTCCAACGCCGCGCAAGTGTTCATCGACCAGTTCATTACAACGGCGGAGGAAAAGTGGCGAAGGCTGAGCGGGCTTGTGCTGCTATTGCCCCACGGATTCGAAGGAATGGGGCCTGAGCATTCGAGCGCCCGTCTCGAGCGGTTCCTCCAATTAGGCGCCAAAGACAATATCCAAGTCGTATATCCGACGACGCCCGCTCAATATTTTCACTGCCTTCGCCGACAGGCTCTGCGTAAATGGCGCAAACCGCTGGTCATAATGACGCCCAAGAGTCTTTTACGGCACCCTCAGGCGACCTCGAGCCTCGACGATTTTTCACGGGCAACATTTCAGCCGGTTATCACCGGTATTCTTGACGAATCTCACCCTGCGAAGCGAGTGGTTCTTTGCAGTGGGAAAATCTATTACGACCTCGAGAAAAAGCGGCGAGAGTTAAACCGGATGGAAGTTCCGATTATAAGAATCGAGCAGCTCTATCCTTTTCCGGATGAGGTGATAAATTCTGCTCTCGCTCCTTACCCCGACGGTGTCCCACTTGTTTGGGTGCAGGAAGAACCCGAGAACATGGGGGCCTGGTGGTATTTGAATCTTAAATTTAGACGCACCCTGTTCAAGAATCGGGCTCTGTCGGTCGTATCGCGTAAGGCCTCGGCCAGTCCGGCGACCGGTTCGGCGACGCGACACAAAGAACAGCAAGAACGTTTACTAACCGCGGCCTTCGACCCCCTGTGAAACTCTCACAGATAACCAGCGCTTGCGGGACTAACCTTCGGCTCAGGAGTTTGACCATGCCCATAGAACTGACGGTACCCGAAGTCGGCGAATCGATTTCAGAAGTGCAAATCGGTGAATGGTTCAAAAACGAGGGCGATTACGTCGAGCGGAATGAAGAACTCGTCGTTATTGAAACCGACAAAGCCACGGTAGAACTCCCCGCCCCGGGATCTGGCAAAATCACAAAAATTCTCAAGAAAACCGGGGATACGGCATCGGTCAATGAAGTCATCGGGTATCTTGACACCGACGCCAGCGATTCGGAAGAACTCTCAAAAAAGCGCTCCGCCAGGACTCCCGGTCAACCGAGCCGAGAAGACCCAGAACAAGAAGGCAGAAAGAAAACCTCGCAAGAAGAGACAGCTGACGCAAAGGAGTCATACAAGAAACCGACAGAAACACGAGCGGGCGAAAAAAACCAAGCAGGCGGGGAAACGGAATGGGAAAAAGCAGAAGAAAAGGAGTCACCCAAAACTCTGGAAAACAATCCTGCAGTAGAAAAACAATCAAAAGAAAAAGAAGAGCGAGACAGCAGACCGATATCCGTCGAATCCCGAGCGCCGGAACAGAGTCAAACGGAAGAGACTCAAAAACGTTTGCGGCTTCACCAAGTAGATCGGGCTATACAACGCGCCACATCAGACGTTACTCCCAATCGCGAAAGGATGGAGCCCAGTAGTCAGAGAGAATTTCGGCAGCCACTGGAAGACCGTGCCGAGAAAGCTGTACCCATGACCCATCTGCGCCGCAGAATTGCGGAACGATTGGTTCAGGCGCAGCAAACCGCCGCCCTATTGACCACGTTCAACGAGATCGACATGTCGGCGGTCATTGAGTTGCGCGAGAAACACCGTGAAGCTTTCAGCAAAAAATACCAGATCAAGCTGGGTTTTATGTCCTTCTTCGTCAAAGCCGCCATCGAAGCTCTGAAGTTCATTCCCGAAGTCAATGCCGAAATTCGTGGCGAGAGTATTGTCTACCGCAGTTATTTTGACATTGGCATCGCCGTGGGTGGCGGTAAAGGCTTGGTTGTCCCAGTACTGCGCAATGCCGAGCGACTGAGTTTTGCCGAGATCGAGCGAGCCATTCACGATTTCGCCCTGCGGGCTGAAGACGGCAAGCTCAAACCCGAAGAACTGCAGGGCGGAACATTTACTATCAGCAACGGCGGTATTTATGGCTCGCTCTTATCCACCCCGATCATTAACCCGCCCCAGAGTGGAATTCTTGGACTCCATGCAATTCAAGATCGTCCGGTCGTACGCCAGGGAACGGTTGTAATCCGTCCGATGATGTATGCTGCGCTCACTTACGATCATCGCGTTATCGATGGTCGCGAAGCTGTAACGTTTCTGAAACAGATCAAAAACCTGGTCGAGGATCCGGCGCGGATTTTACTGGAAGTTTGATCGGCGGATCGTCGATGCGCGTTCAGCTCACAGGGATTTGCCGTTTGACAATCCCTTTGTAGACCTGTTAACAAAGCAAGGTGCCAATAAAGCGCCGACAGTTCAGTCACAAGCAGTGACTAAATACTATCATGGAGGTGTCCAATGATAACTGCCAGTGAACTCAATGGCGTTCTTGGAATGATGCCCGCCTTTGCCACCCCTGAGGCGGTCGATATTCGCGCGACCCAGACCATCGCGGTGGACCATCTCAAGGAAGGCGTCGATAAGATCATCAAGGATGGCGTCAACAACATCGCCACAACAGGTACCTATGGCGAATGCTACAACTTGCTTTTTGATGAATTTAAAACCCTCGCGGTAGCCACAGTGGAAGCGGTTAAAAAACGTGTGCCGCTGTTTATCGGTTGCACGAGCTCCAATCCACGCGAGGTCGTACAGAAGATGAACTTTGTCAAAGATCTCGGCGCTGACGGGGTGTTGTTGGGGGTGCCTTACTATGAGACGCTTCACGTTCAGGATGCCATCAAATTTTACCACGACATCGCCGATCTGTTTCCGAATCTAAACATCGTCATCTATCACAATCCCGACAATCACAAATTCACGATTCCGGTATCGGCCTTTAAGGAACTGGTGAAAAAATCCAATATCATCGGGATGAAGGACAGCCATCGGACGACGCAGGCATTCATGAACTTGCAGAAGATCGTTCGCGGAAAGCTTAGCGTCTTCGTAAACCAGACTCAGCTATACCCCTATTATAAGATGGGCGCGGCAGGTTGCTGGTCTACGGAAGTCTGGATGGGACCATGGCCGGTGCTATATCTGTTAGAAATGATGCGACGAGGCGAAGATCAAAAGGCGATTGAAGTGATCGATGATCTTATCGGAGATGGCAGCGGCGGCAAGCCTGTACCTGGCGCTGGGAATAAACGACCGGCGGAATTCGCCGATTATTGCAAGGTTGGTCCAACCCGCGTGCCTTTCGTAACCTTCCCCGAGGCCGAACTAGCCAAGGCTAAGCGGCGCGCGGAGCACTGGATGAAACTCAATGCCAAGTATCGTCCCCTGGTTGAAGCGCTAAGAGCTAAGTCGGCAGCATAGTCCGTTCGTCAGGAACGGAAGAGTGCAAAGAACCCCCGGTAAACCCGGGGGTTCTTTTTTTTAGCACAGGCGCGCCGTCGACGCCCATGCTATCTTTCTTGATAAACAACTTCGGTACTTTTATCATAGGGATGATTTATTGGAGGATTTGATGAGTTTCTATGCGGATCCGTGGTTGCGCGAAGCTCGTAACAGTGTGAATTCTGGTCCCGGTCAGGCCTCGGCGACGAGCGGTTTAAGCTCACCAGAATTTGACAGGCTGGCGGAGGCGGTGGAAAAAGCGATCAAGGCGGCGCTGATCGAGAACCATGGCAGCATCCCGCAGCAGCATAATCATAAAAAGCTCGTCGCTCTCTGCGAGACCACGGGCGTCTGGGATATCCTTCCACCAGCGCTTAAAAATTTGGTTCAAGAAGTGGAAACTTACCGATTGACCTATGCACGCCAGCCCGACGGATCCGTCGCTACTTTCTCATCTCCAGAACAAGTGCAACGCTACTTCTCGGTTGCGCGCAGGTTGATTGACTATATGGAGTACCATGTCATCGGTAACGACTCGGTGCTGAAACGACTCAAAGTCGTGTAAATTACGGTCAAAGTCCCCTCGCTTGTTGGCAAGAGCAGCCGATCTCAAACCGTGCACAGCGTTCAGTCTTTGAAATTACCGAATCCATGCAAGCAAGTCCTGTTGCGACTCTTATCTACTGCCGAGGAAGACGAAAATCACCGCCATCCCGGCAATGGTCGCGCAAAGAAGACCGATGCCAGCGATGAAAAGCTCTCGTCGCGTGTCACGCGTCCTCGGTGGCGGAACGTCAGGTATCAGTATCTTTCTGGATTTGAAAACGCGCGACATTGCGAAAGCAATAACGCATCTTCTATGCCAGATTTAAGCAATTCTCGCGGTAAAGAAGAATCGACCGTTTCTCGAAAGTTTTTCGCCCAAGGACGCAGAAAATTATTCAGCACTGGCGTGGTGAGACGGCCTGATTCTGACAGGAAGCTGTCAATATGACACTTTTGTCTAAAACATCAACATCGGCAGCTCCATCTAGGAGCTAAAGAGACAAGATCTCAGTCATTTTCGAGGGGCAATCAAGCAACGGCTGGGAACGAAACCAGAGCGCGTTCAATTTATGAATAGATCGAGCGCAAGCGGAGGCGCATGATTAATCCGCGTTTCTAGCTATTGCGTCTTATTAGCGTCTGGACGAACATCCGAGGACTTCACCCAGCCGATGAGACCCTTCTGGGTCTTAACCATGTACCACTCATTGCCACCGGCGGTTTGAACCATAGGGATGAGCGTCTCACCTTGGGAAAGCCGGACTATTTTTTCTGATTCATCATCTTGACGCGGATAAAGGGAAGCTTCCTTCGAGGCAACGACCAATCGCAACGGGAGAGACCGCCCCCCCACGTTATCTATCCCCGAAGAACCGCCTTTGGCTTGTCCATTCTGCTGTCCGCCGAACGGGTTGGGGGCCGCACTGTCGTGCCTCTGGGTAACACCGCCGAGGCTTCTTCCGTACTCACCGAATGCCTGCGCCCTAGCCACTGTCGGTATCAAAAAGGCGAAAAAAAATCCAAAGGATAATGGTTTCGTAAGCTTCATAGCGACGGTCCTTTCATAACAGCTCAGAATCCTCCAAAGGATACAATGTTAGAGCGCTCGTAACAACGAGCATGAACGAGCCGAGGGAAACTTTGATATTACTCTTGGCCTTAGAACGCGCTGTGAGCGTTGCGTCCCGCGCGACCCGACTCTCGCGTGCTTTCTCTCTAAAATCGGGAAGCCTCGCTGAATTAAAACAAAAACCATGAATTTTGTGGTAATCTACGATCGCGTTCTAAATAGAGCCACACGGTGAATCCCGCCTTCAGGAACGACAGGCTGCTTTGGGATCAGCCGATTCATGAAACAACTAAGAGCAATGCCTGAAAATAGGGGAGCAATTGTAATGACGGATCCAGAAACTCGAAACCACAAGCTAATGATTCTAATGCCCGTGTATAATGACTGGGGAGCGCTTTCGATCCTGCTCCCCAGTCTGGACCGGGAATTGAACGTAGAGGGGTTGAACGCGGAAGTCTTGATTGTGGACGATGGGTCCACGATAACTGTCCCTCCAAATCTCGGCCAAAACTCTTTTACAGCCATCAAAGGCGTCGATATTCTTACCCTTCGCCGCAACCTCGGTCACCAGCGCGCTATCGCCGTGGGGTTGTCCTACGTAGAAACGCATCGCCCCTGTCATGCCGTTGTCGTCATGGACTGCGACGGCGAGGACGATCCGCGCGATGTACCCCGCCTGATCAGGGAATGCCTCGCCAACGAATGCCAAAAAATCATCTTCGCGGCCCGCACTCGACGCGCGGAAAACTTAGCGTTCAGGTTTTTCTATCGCCTCTATCAGCTGATACATTTTTTATTGACCGGCGTGAAAGTTAGGGTCGGCAACTTTAGCGTTATACCTTGGCCCGTCCTGAAGCGTTTAGTGGCGGTTTCCGAGTTATGGAACCATTATGCGGCGGCCGCTCACAAAGCGAGACTACCGATGGCGTTGGTTCCAACCCAGCGAGGGAAGCGTTTACAGGGCCCATCCCACATGAACCTTGTCGCTCTCGTCACACACGGGCTAAGTGCCATGGCCGTTTTCGGCGACCGCATCGGCGTACGGCTTTTGATCGTCGTATCGCTCGGGATGGTTTTAGCGGGTGGAGCGCTCATTGGCGTTGTCGGCATTCGCCTGTTAACAACTCTCCCTGTCCCCGGTTGGGCCACTTATGTTTCGGGAATACTCCTGGTGATGTTGATCCAGATGCTGCTGGAATTTCTCGTGTTTGCCTTCGTGATTTTGGCGTCGCGCGATACTGCCAGTTTCATTCCCGGCCGCGACTACGTCTACCTCACCGACGGAGTACAACGCGTGTATGGCAACGGCCGATGAAGTTCCCTACGTGGGTCGGGAACTTGAACTGTTCGCTTCAGCGATCAATTGGAAACGCTACGTAAAGGCGGAGATCAGAGAATATTTGATCGGTGATGTTCTCGAGATCGGCGCTGGCATCGGCAGCACAACGCTGGCACTCCATGATGGCACGGCCCGCCGATGGATATGCCTTGAACCGGATGCCAACCAGGCGAAGCGGCTACGGGCGGCGGTAACCAAAAGCTGGGGGTTTTACGCGCCTGGTGTGATCGTTGGATCATTGCGCGCGCTCGCGGACCGGCCGTCTTTCGATTGCGTGCTGTACCTGGACGTTCTCGAGCACATTCAAAACGACCGAGGTCAAATCGAAGATGCGGCACGTCTGGTTCAGCCCGGCGGGCACATCGTGGTCTTGTCTCCGGCTCACCAGTGGCTCTTCAGTGAATTCGATAAGAGCATCGGGCATGTCCGCCGCTACGACAAAAGGAATTTACGGTCGCTCATGCCTTCGGGATGGACCGAGAAAAAACTGGCGTACCTCGATTCCGTCGGCGTTCTATTATCGCTTGCAAATGCCCTTGCGCTCCGGCAGGCTTTGCCGTCGCGATTGCAACTCTCCTTATGGGATCGACTCTGCGTGCCGCTTTCCCGAATCGTTGACCGCGTGTTGTTGGGAAATTGCGGCAAGTCCATATTAGCGGTGTGGGAAAAACGAGAATTGAAATGATTCACCGAGACCACGTTAAGTCGATGAGCGGCCCTCTTCCGGATCAAGCTATTTAACCATCTTTTTCTAAGTCATTAATCATGTTCGATAGTTCACGCGTCGAGTCTTCCACAGGGCGTTGGTCGATTCCCATCGGCCTATTTCTCGGCTCACTGCTTCTCGTAGCCGGGACGCTGAAAGACTACGGCATAACCTGGGATGAGCCGGCGTATTTCCACGCCTCGGATCTGCAAAATCAATGGCTAGTTGAATTCGGGGAGAACCTCCTCCGGTTCGATCTCGGAAAATCGCTGCAAGATGAAACTATCAAAAAAGTGTGGCACTGGGATCCCTACCACGTACCCCACCCACCCTTCTCGAGAATCGTATCGGGCATCACCAAAGCGACATTCGCCCCTCATATTGATAAGTTTGTCGCGTACCGGCTTGGGCCTGCATTGTTCTTTGCCTTGTTGGTAACCTGCATCTACGTCTGGATGAGGGATCTCTTTGACGAAGCAACAGGTTTGTTTTCGGCTCTGGCCCTCCTCGTTATCCCCAATCTGTTCGGCTTCGCTCACATCGCGGTGACCGACATAGCCCTTGCTGCGATGTGGTTCTTCACCGTGTATTGTTTCTCAAGGGGATTGGACAACTGGAGATGGAGCATTGTGCTCGGCCTCGTATGGGGACTCGCGTTAGCTACAAAGTTCCCCGCGCTGATGCTTCCTGTCCCGCTGCTTCTGTGGGCTCATCTGTACTTACGAGCGGACTACAGAAACAACTTGTTCTCGATGATATTCTTAGGCCCCCTGGTCGCGGTCGCATCGCAGCCATACATGTGGCACCAGCCGGCGCTTAGGTTTCTCGAATTTCTTTACGAAGGCATCAGCCGCGGTTATCGCCCCGAAACCAATTTTTCCATTTTTTTCCTGAACCAGATCTATTACACCGCCACGCTCCCCTGGTATTACCCATTTTTCATAGTCGGCATCACTACGCCAGAAGTGATTCTCGCTCTCGCGCTCTTGGGCGCCCTGCTGATTCCGTGGCTCAAGGCGCAGCGGGGGACGATGTTGCTATTTTTAATCAACGCCCTTTTTCTTGTTTGCCTGGCACTGGCCCCGGGCGCCGTGCTTCACGACGGAGTTCGTCAGTTGCTCTCGGCGCTTCCATTCCTGGCCGGGTTAGCGGGCGGGGGTTTTTATCTTCTCTTCAATTGGCTTGTCAGCGCGTGTCAGCACGCTAGCGCCCTTCGGGGCGTTCAACACATAAAAGCCAAAGTTGCCGCGGCAACCTTGATCTTCCTTCTGTTCCCTCCTCTGCTCGATGTCTGGCTTTGCCACCCGTTCGAGCTCAGCTACTACAACCACCTCGTTGGAGGAATCCGCGGCGCCTACGCGCGGGGACTCGAAGTCACCTATTTCATGGAAGCGCTCACGCCGGGCTTTCTAAGGTCCTTGAATGCAAAGCTGCCACCCAACGCCGTGATCAACGCCTCAACTGCCAATTTCATGTTCGCCTACTACCAAAAAGAAGGCCGCCTTCGGCCGGATATCAAGATGACAGATACGGGACCCTTCAACTACTACATCTTGCTCAATCGTCGGAGTATTCTATCAGCGCGCCAACAGCTTCTATTAAACGGCACGACTCAACCCTATCTTTCTGTGCGTATCGCTGGCGTACCTTTAGTCGCCGTCTTCGAAATCAATAAGCCGGAACAACGACCGTCCTCTTACGCCCACGCAGATAGAAAATAACCGAGGTAATAATGAGCACAATGACAGTCCCAACGGAGATCGCGAGCCCGATCGCAAACGAGCGGGGTTCGTAGCGAAACTCCACCGTGTGTCTCCCACCTGACAAAGAAACCGCGCGAAAAAATAAATTGGCCCGGAGAATCTTTTCTTCTTTCCCATCTACATACGCTTTCCAACCCGGATAGTAAGAGTCGGCAAGAACCAAAATGCCTGCATCGTTCAGAGATGCGTCGATCACTACGCGCTGGTTTTCATAGCGCACAAGCCTTGCTGTGGCCTCCAACGGGTGCTTCGGCGTAGTCGGAACTGCCTGATCCAATACAACCTCCTCTACTGGATTGAATCCCGGTTCCAAGAGCCGGCGGAAAACCCTCTCGGAGCCCTGTTCCACCGAAATTCTATTGACGACATAGGTTCGCGGCAGGGGCTTGTCGATTTTATAGAGCCAGGAGAAAAATTGGGGGAAACGCGCCACGAATGTAACTCCCTTAACCGACATCGACTGGAAGGTAACCAAATAGCCCACGTTGAAGGTCCGTAACAGCTGAATCTGTTGTGCCGGTTCAAGCTGGTTGGCAAAACCGAGAAATTCAGCATATGGCCTTCGAGCCAGTGCATCGATCTCCTGCATGTAGTCGAAACCATAGATGATACCCGAGTTCGGGAGAAGGTCCTGAAACGATAAAGCGGTCGCCTGCTTGAATGACGGTTGGCCCTGGGCCATCAAGGAGCTCGGGTGCAAATTTCGACTTGACGGATAGTAAAACAGTCGTGCGGGATCAACATCAGGTGTGCGTATGATGCGCTGTCCGTTTGTGGCAATCTGAGTCGATATTGGGAAAAGAAAACCTTGGTGTGCCCACGCAAGATCAATAAAAACAGCCGAGATCATGAGAACGCCGAAGAGAGATAGTCGGATCGCCTTTGCGCGTCCCAGGACCATCAGTAGCAGGAACCCCAAAGACAACACAACTTGCCTTTCCAGATTTGACAATACGGCTGCAACTATTTCGGCATGTGCTGGAGACAACAGCGGCTTGCCCGTTTGCGCAGTGACAAATCGTGCGATGATATCCACATGAAATCTGAGTAAAAAATATAGTCCCACCCACACCGCACCGATCACAGCCAGAGCGATGAAAGGTTTTTTGACGGTTTTCTCTTCTTTTAGCAGACTGTCAAGTCCCTGGAGAGTCATATAAAGGACAACCGCGTAGACGAGGAAAAAAAATTTCTCCGGAAAACGGAACGCGGCAAGAAAGGGTATACGCTGCAACAAAAAAGGAAAAACGGGCGTATAGATGCCCAAAGCGAACGTCAATGAAAGAGTGACCAAACTCAGCAGAATAATTTTTTCGCGAATAGAACTAAAGCAAGCCCACAGACTCACGCCAAAAATGCAAATCGCCCCCAAGTAATAGCTTACGAAAAACGGCGCCTCACGAGCAAAGAAAAGACGTAGGCCAACGGGGTTTTTCAAATCGATTTCCTTGTCAAGAAACACAAGGTTCAAGAGACTCATGGGTTTAAGCGACCAATGGAGGACTTCTTGAGGAGGAATCGGTTGTTGCCTGCGCGACTCCGAGAAGAGCTCGACCGTCGGCAGTAATTGGATCATCACAAGCATCAAGACCAACAAATTAGCGGCAAAAAAGATCGCGATCACTCTGCAGTAAGAGACGTTTGGATACGATAGTTTGACTCGTATCCCATCGATCATTACCAACGCCATCGTCAAGGCGAACAGTTCAGGAGAGCCCGCCAGAAATTGAATGGCCAAGATGAGCGTGAAGGCCAAAAAATGTTTCCAGGAGGCATTACGAAGAGCCTTTTCCCATGAAAGAATAATCCATGGTAACCATACTGCGGTTTGAAAGTGATTGAGCAAGTTAGCGAGAGATACGATTGTACCGCCGAGAGCGAAGAGCAGGGCGCCAACGACCGACAAGTAAGGTGGGTACTTCCAACTTCGGCAAAGCCAGTAAGCGCCGACTCCGGCGACAAGAAAGTGGAAGACGAAGATCGCGCGTATGGCTGGAAAAAACGACAGAATCCAAAAAAAGACGTGCGGGGGATAAAAGGCACCCGATTGGAAGTCTGCCAGCAGCGGAAATCCCATGGCCGTGTGGCGATCCCAAAGCGGCAGGTTTCCGGCTCGATAGCTGTCAAACAAGCTATAGCGCATCGGATAGAAGTAGGTGCTGAGGTCACGGAAGAAAAGGACTTGCGCGCTGAAAATAATATCCTGGCAGAACCAACAAATTAACAAGATCAGGACTGCCAAAGCGAGGCAGTCAGATGCATTCCTAACGGCAGTTTTGTACTCACTCATGAGGCAGATTCGCTGATGCTCTTACCAGGAGCGCGGGCTGAACTATCGAATGGAGAGGAGCAGATACGAAAATACGAGAAAGGGGTGGCCGTTTGGACCACCCCTTTCTTAAGATAGGACTCGGATTCTGCGGTTCTTACTTTGCTTACGGGCACCCGCCACTCGCACCGGTGATTACACCGCCCACGCTGGCATAGGTCCAATTGACGCCGGCGCAGTTACTATGCGTTGCGGTTAGTACGAAGGTGCCATTGGTATTGTTTATGGCTGCATTCATGGTTACACCCACGGTCTGATTATACCCGGCGGGCGTCCCGTTGCTGAAGGCACCGCTCTTATATACTGACGGTTGAGTGCTGGCAAAGTACGCCTCTTCGGCAGTCGCCGCATTCCTAAGATCCGATTTGATCTGAGCTTCATAGCCCCGTTTCCGATAAGCCGAAAATTGTGGAATTGCGATCGCCGCCAAAATGCCGATGATAGCCACGACGACCAAAAGTTCGATAAGCGTAAACCCTGACTCGCTCTGCAATCTTAATTTCTGCATTTATTCTATCTCCTTTGTATTCTTTAATTAGTTTTATCTGTTACTCTGTGTTCAATCATTGCTGCCTTTTCCTTATTCTGGAAGGTCTCTCTAGCGATTATTACCAGTTGAGGACAGGACACGCTCTACTTTCAATCCCTCTCTTCACTCCCTTCTGAGAGCCTTTCGCGTACGACGTATAACGGCAGGCCACGCAAAAGCCGGACCGGCGGTGATATGGGGACAGTTTCGTAGAATGCGAGTAAAAATAACCACTACTATCAGCGAGAACGACCTCTTTGGAAAACACCGGGAGTTCGGATTACGTATTTAGTAACTAGCTGTTGTTACAAAATTTGTCACTAACCATCGCCGACTTCATCAGGAACACTTTGGTTCTTGGAATTTAGCAGATCGTATTTTTCCAATCTATGCCGCAGGGATCTATAGTTGATACCCAAAAGCTCCGCGGCTCGCTTTTGTACTCCATTAGCTCGCTTCAATGCTCCCAACAGAATGCACTTTTCGTGGGTTTCCAGTTCGATGTCGAGAGACAAGCCCTTATTGAAGAAGACATCCGCCCCTCCGGGAGCCGTTTTCTCAAATAGCTCCGCCTCTTCTGTGATGGACACCCCGTCCTTGACGTGAGATGGCAAGTCATCTTCGGTTAAAACACTCTTGCGAGTGACCGCTACGGCATGCTCGATGATATTCTCCAACTCGCGCACATTCCCAGAGTACGAATAATTCAAAAGATACCTCAGGGCGCCGCTCGATATCTCTTCAACTTGCTTGCCATGCGAGCCGGCAAATTTTCCAATGAAATATTGGGCCAGTGCGGGAATATCCTCCTTCCGGTTGCGCAGAGGTGGCATGACCATGTGAACGACATCTTCCCTCTTCCATTTCCTTGCGCAAGTCTCGGTTGGTCGCGGAAATAACCCTGACGTCAACTTTGACTTGTTTATTTCCTCCGACCGGCGCGAAAGTCTTTTCCTGGAGAACTCGCAAAAGCTTGACCTGCAGATGGAGCGGGAGCTCGCCCACTTCATCCAAGAATATGGTCCCTTGATCCGCCTGCTTAAAAAGCCCGGCGCGGTCCGACACGGCGCCGGTAAAAGCCCCGCGGACATGACCGAATAGCTCGCTCTCGATGAGAGTTTCGGGAATCGCGCCGCAATTGACCGCCACAAAGGGTCCCTCTCGCCTCGGGCCGTTGTAATGGACCGCGCGAGCCACCAATTCTTTGCCTGTTCCGCTTTCGCCGGTAATTAGAACATTGGCGTTGCCCGCAGCGACTTTTTGAATGAGGTGATAAATTTTCTCCATGCCGCCGCTTTTGCCTATGACTCCCTCGAATTGGAAATCCGTGTCAGCGACTCCGGCAGGAACATTCTGAAACTCGAACTCCCTGACTTTCCGCAACTCTTCTTCTAGTCGAACCTTTTCCTCGAATCCCTTCTGTCTGGTGATGTCTTCGAAGATCGAGATAAAGCCAATTAGTTGTTCGCCCGCATTGCTTAGAGGCGCCACCGTCAGGCGGATCTGCCTAGCCTGTCCCTGAGGATCCGTGAAAGTGATTTCCTCCGCGATCACTCGCCGCGCTTCTTGACGTCCGTCGAAGTTGTAAGTCAGCCCAGAGAAAATCTGATCCAGCTTTTTCCCCTTGACCGTTGCCTCTTGAAGCGACGTCAGGTGCTGCGCTGGTCCATTGAAATAGTTGATGCGCCCTTGCGTGTCGGTAATCGCCACGCCGCTCCCAACTCCCTGCAGCAGCGTTTCTTTCAGCGCCTCTAGCTCTTGGTAATCGATCCGTTTTTCTTTGAGCAGTCTTTCTGTTTCACTTAGTTTGCTAGCGAGAAATCCGCCGAGCCATGCGATTGTGAAGAAGCTACCGATATTAAGCACGACCGGCATCAGCATCGCCCCCGATACAGGAGCCCCGCTTCCACGGTTCAAGCTTCCGGCAACAGTCAGAAGGGCCGCATAGCACAGACTCGAAAACCCAGCGGTGAAGAACGCCCCGCGGTAAAACAGCAAGATCGCCCCGTTCATCACCGCCAGGTTATAGAGGAACGGGAACGGACTAGCGATATCGCCGGTCATCCAGATGATACCGGTAATTAAAAGGACGTCGAAATCGACCTGCAGATGGGCAAAGAAGCTAAGGTTTGGAATTCGCGGAAGCAGCCAGACGGAGCCCATGGAAATGACATAGGCAACAATCAAGGGAATCAACAACGTATAGAATTGAGGATCGCCTTCCACCTTGAAGAAGTGGAAAAGCCCTGCCGCTCCAAGGAAAAAAGACAAGATGACGACCCGAAGAAAAAGCAACCATCTTATCTTTTCTGTCAAATCTTTGCGTTCGTCACTCAAAGTAAGAACTCGACCGTTCCGGAGACGCGAATGAAGCGTGATTGGGAAATCTTCTCAAGAGACCAGAGAACCCAACTGGAATATGGGCAGATACATTGAAATGACCAGCCCGCCGAGAATAACTCCTAGAACAACCATGATCGCGGGCTCCATCAGTGCGGTCAGATTGGCTACGGCATCGTCCACTTCTTCTTCATAAAACTCGGCGATTTTTCGTAACATACCATCAAGTCCGCCCGTAGTTTCGCCTACCGCCACCATATGGCACACCATCGGCGGAAAGATTTTGCTCTCCCCTAGCGGTTCAGCAACGGTTTTTCCCTGGCTGATGCTCACTCGGCTATCCATAATCGCCTTTTCCACCACTTTGTTACCGGCGGTTCTAGCGGTGATCGCCAGTCCCTCCAGGATCGGAACACCGGAGCTCAGAAGAATCGCCATGTTCTGAGAAAAACGCGCGACCGCTACCTTGCGAAGCATATCGCCAATCACCGGCAGGCGCAGCAACCAGCCATCAATGTTCATTCTTCCCTGGTCACTTTGATAATAGAATCGTACCCCAGCCACGACGCCACCTAAGGCGAGCAACAAATAATACCAACTGGCGACGAACCAGTTGCTAATATTGATCGTGATTTGGGTAGGAGCCGGTAAAGCTTTACCCATGCTGCCATAGAGCTCGGCAAATACCGGAATAACGAAAATCAAGAGGATAGAAACCACAATGACCGCCACGGCAATAATGGCGCAGGGGTAGATCATGGCCCCCTTGACTTTTTTCTTGAGCTTATTTGCTTTCTCGATGAACAGGGCGATACGATTAAGAACGGTATTGAGAACGCCCCCCGCCTCGCCGGCCTCAACCATATTGATATAGAGGGCATCGAAAATCTTTGGATGTTTCCTCAGAGCATCCGCCAGAGTAGCACCTCCCTCGACATCTTGCCGAATGGTACGAACCGTGTTGCGGAGCAGTTTGCTCTCTGATTGCTCGCCCAGAATGTCCAGGCACTGAACGATCGGCAGACCGGCATCGATCATGGTGGCAAACTGACGGGTGAATATTGACAAATCTTTTGTTTTAACTTTCTCGCCGAAACCGGGAATGGTAATTTCTTTTTCAAGTCCCTTGCCCTTTTCGCGAATCCGGTTCGGTATCGGCCGGATTCTCCGGTGGCGCAGAACAGTGACAACCGCTTCTAAATTGGGGGCCTCGAGCTCCCCCTTCATCGCTCTTCCCTGAGCGGTTTTTCCTTCCCAAACGAACGTCGGCATGGCTTTTTCTTCTAAATAGCGGGTCTAGCTACTGCGGAAGCAACCGAAAACCTCATGATTGACGGGCATCAAAATCCCAAAGAAAACACCGATCCAAAACCCTTGTCGCTGTCTGTGACACGAGCGGTTTCTTCAATAGTGGTCAGTCCGTCGCGGACCTTTTGCAAAGCGCTCATCCGCAGTGTGCTCATCCCCAGTTTTACGGCCTCTCGTTTTAGCTCGGCAGTCGACCCACCTCGCAAGATTAACTCTTTAGTTGTTTCGTGCAGCACCATGACTTCGTAGATCGCCAATCGACCTCGATAACCGCTCCCATTGCAGTTGGCGCAACCACGCCCGTGGAACGTGGGAAAACCCGCACCAACTTCTGCAGCATCGGCACCCAGATTGATCAGCGCATCTGAACCTGCTTCCACTGGCTCCTTGCACTTTTCACAAATGTTCCGGACCAATCTCTGAGCGGCGATCAGATTAATAGATGAAGTGAGCAGGAAAGGCTCCACACCCATATTGATCAGCCGATCCACCGTGGACGGGGCGTCATTGGTATGCAACGTGCTCAAAACCAAATGGCCGGTCAAAGCCGCCTTCACCGCGATTTGCGCAGTCTCCAGGTCACGGACCTCTCCAACCATGATGATATCTGGGTCTTGTCGTAGAAAGGAGCGCAGACAGGCGGCGAAGCTCAGCCCGATTTGTTCCCGCACCTGCACCTGATTGATGCCCATTAAATTGTACTCGACGGGATCTTCGGCGGTGGAAATATTCACATCCGGCTTATTCAGCTCCGAGAGAGCCGAATAGAGCGTGGTTGATTTACCGCTTCCCGTGGGGCCAGTAATCAGTATCATGCCGTAAGGTTTATGAATCGCTTCCTGGAAATCCTTGAGAGTCTGGGGATCAAACCCGAGCTTCGCCATGTCGAGTTGAAGATTGGATTTATCTAACAGCCGCATCACGACTTTCTCGCCAAAGAGCGTGGGCAACACGGAAACGCGGATATCCAGCTCTCCACCCACACCCATCTTCAACTTGATGCGGCCGTCTTGAGTCAGCCGGCGCTCGGCGATATCAAGACCGGCCATTACCTTGAGCCGGGACACTAGAGGATTTTTGAGCCGCAGGGGAGGGCTCATGATTTCTTGAAGGACGCCATCGACACGAAACCGCACTCGGAAAACCTTTTCGTAAGGCTCGATATGAATATCGCTCGCCCTGCGTTTGGCGGCGTCGGCCAAGATGGCGTTAACCAAGGTAACCACCGGGGCTTCCATGGTGGCCTGCTGGAGTTCTTGAAGGCTCACGTCATCGGCTTCGGGAATGACCTCCATTTCGCCATCGCTGAATTTCTTGAGAACCGCGTCGTAGCTACTAGCTCCGCCGAAGCGCTGCTCCAGAGCTTTCTTGATCGCCGATGGAGAAGCCAATACAACCCGCACCCCATAGCCTGTGATAAACTTGACCTCGTTGATGGCAACCAGGTCCGTTGGATCAGCCATCGCAACTGTCAACGAAGAACCGAGGAGTTTCAGGGGGACAAGCTGGTGCTTTTGAATCAATTGCGGCGATACCAAACTGAAGACCGCATCTTCGATCGCGTTCGGATCAAGCTCGATTTTTTCAATGCCAAACTGTTTGGCGAGAAACTCGGTCAAATTGTCTTCGGTGGTAAAACCGAGGCGCAGAAGCTCCCGAATGACGCTGGAGCCATTGTCTCGCTCCTTCTCTTGCGCCTGCTTGAGCTGTTCCCGGGTGACAAGACCACCCCGGACCAAAAGTTCTGCGATGCGTGGTTCCATGCGAGTTTAGCAATCGGAAAGTAGGTCATTATCTTAAAAGAGCATTGGTATGTCAATAAAATCATTAAAAGAAGGAGGCTCTACGAAGGGACGTTTAGGATATCAAATAGCCGAAAAGGCTAAGCTTTTTCACGCAAGGCGCTTTGCGCGGCGGCCAGTTTTGCAACCGGAACCCGATACGGAGAGCAGCTCACATAATCAAGGCCGATCTCATGGCAAAACGCCACGGATTTTGGATCCCCCCCGTGCTCGCCACAAATCCCCATCTCCAAATTTTTCCGCGTCTTGCGCCCTTTGGCCACGGCAATCCGCATGAGAGCGCCTACACCCTCCTGATCGATAGTAACGAACGGATCCTGAGGTAGGAGGCCTTCCAGCACATAGGTCGGCAGAAATTTTCCAGCGTCGTCTCGTGACAAACCCAAACAGGTCTGAGTCAGGTCGTTGGTGCCAAAAGAGAAAAACTCCGCTTCGTGGGCAATTTCGTCGGCCACGAGACAGGCTCTTGGCAGTTCGATCATCGTACCGATGAGGTAGCGAACTTTGACGCCGTAGGACTTCATTGTTTCTTGCGCGGCTTGTTCAACGATCTCTCGCTGCGCACGTAATTCCTCTTGGGAACCGACCAACGGGATCATCACTTCCGGAAATGGATTCTTGCCCAATTTGCGCAGTTCGCAAGCCGCCTCAAAAATCGCGCGGGCCTGCATCTCAGTTATTTCTGGATAAGAAATTCCTAACCGGCAACCCCGATGTCCGAGCATGGGGTTGAATTCTTGTAGCACGGTCACCTTCTCCTGCAGGAGCTTGATCGGCACCCCCATGACTTGCGCTAGCTCTCTAACTTCCTCTTCGCTTTTGGGAAGGAACTCGTGAAGCGGCGGATCTAACGTACGAATGGTCACCGGAAGACTCCCCATGATTTCGAGGATACTCTTGAAGTCTGCTCTTTGCATGGGCAGGAGTTTGGCCAGCGCGCGTCGTCGCCCGGCTTCGTCATCGGCCAAGATCATCTCGCGAACCGCTTGGATCCTATCTCCCTGAAAGAACATGTGCTCGGTGCGACATAGGCCGATACCTTCTGCGCCAAAGGCCATGGCGACCCGAGCCTGATCGGGTTGATCGGTGTTGGTGCGAACACCAAGTTCACGGGCTGCATCCGCCCACCGCATGAGTTTTGCATATTGCTGATAGACACGGGATTCTTTCGGCGCCAGCGTGCCGCCTAACAGTACTTGAAGGACTTCCGACGGGAGTGTGCGAATCTCGCCTCTTACGACTTCTCCCGTACTCCCATCGACGGAGATCCACTCTCCTTCTTTTAATGTCGTTTCACCGACGTGCATCAACCGTTCGGAATAATCGATCTGTAAAGCCTCGCATCCGGCCACACACACTTTCCCCATTTGTCGCGCCACCAGAGCGGCATGGGATGTCATCCCGCCCCGGGCTGTGAGAATCCCCTGGGCAGCTTCCATGCCGCGAATGTCGTCGGGGCTCGTTTCAATCCGGCAGAGCACTACCCGTTCGCCATTTTTCCTCCGCGCCACCGCGTCTTCAGCGTGAAATACGATCTGTCCCGTGGCGGCTCCGGGCCCGGCAGGCAATCCCTTCGCTAAGATCCGTCCCTCTCGAGAGGCCTGTTCCTTGTCTTTATTGTCGAACACCGGCCGTAACAGTTGATTCAGATGATCCGGTTCAATCCGCAAGAGCGCTTCTTCCTTGCTAATGATCCGCTCTTCGACCATATCGACAGCGATGCGCACCGCGGCGAAGCCGGTCCGCTTGCCGGTGCGGGTTTGCAGCATCCAAAGTTTGTCATTCTCAATGGTGAACTCAATGTCCTGCATATCCTGATAATGTTTCTCGAGAATTCTGCAGACCTTTTGTAACTCGGTGTGGGCGTTGGGCATAACCGTTTTGAGTTCCGCAATAGGCCTGGGAGTTCGGATACCGGCGACCACATCTTCTCCCTGAGCGTTGACGAGAAACTCACCGTAGAACTCTTTTTCGCCGGTGGAAGGGTTGCGCGTGAAAGCAACACCCGTGGCGCATCTTTCGCCAAGGTTTCCAAAAACCATGGCTTGCACATTGACGGCTGTCCCCCAATGGTGTGGGATATGATAGAGCTCGCGATAAGCAATTGCGCGATCATTATTCCACGAACCAAACACCGCGCCGATCGCTCCCCAGAGTTGATCGCGCGGATCATCGGGGAAGTTTCTTCCTGACCGATCCTTGACTTCTGCTTTGCACGCCGCCACCACTTCTTTTAGATCTTCAGCGTCCAATTCGGTGTCGAAATGAACACCGCGACGTTTTTTCTGGGAATCTATAATCGCTGCAAACGGACCATTTTCGTTGTTGTCTTTGGGTTTGAGTCCTAGAACCACATCCGCATACATCTGCACAAAGCGGCGGTAGGAGTCATAGGCGAATCTAGGATTCCGAGTTCGGTGGATCAATCCCTGGACTGTTTGATCATTGAGCCCAAGATTGAGAACCGTATCCATCATCCCGGGCATTGATTCCCTTGCGCCCGAACGGACCGACACCAACAAAGGGTTCTCGGCATCACCAAAACGACGGCCGAGAATTTTTTCCACTCTTGCAAGGGCGGCATCGGCTTCCGATTCTAATCCTTTTGGATACTGCCGGTGATGTGCGTAATAGTAGGTGCAGACGTCGGTTGTCATCGTAAATCCCGGTGGCACCGGAACTCCGATGCGAGTCATTTCGTGCAGACCCGCTCCCTTGCCGCCAAGGAGGTCGCGCATAGTTGCTTTGCCTTCGGCTTTACCGTTGCCGAAGGAATAGATGATCTTTTTCTGTTTGCCCATAGATCCTCGTTGCGGCTCTGGTTGTGTTTCTTGCATGGCTGCCTATGCTTGTGGAGTAGGCAGCGCGGCTCTACATTGCTCTACATTATAGAGAAATCATTTAGAAAGGAGGACGATTTGATCTCCCGATCCATGTGGAACTGAATAAATCGTTGCATAACAAACCGAATTTCCTTTACTACCGAAGAGGATAGTAACATACAAGGAAAGGTCGTACTCCTTTCTCCCTGAAGGTCCACCAACACTTCGAGCGCTTTTGCAGCAAGAGGCAAGATTTCCTTGGTCCACCGCGAACAGGTCTCGCAAAGGATCCCGCCGTCCCTGGGACTAAAATGCCATCGATCTGTAAGCCTATCACGGCGATCTTTGCCGCAACGTTTACATCTGTCCAGTAAAGGCTGGTATCCCGCCAACTGAAGAAGTTTGAGCTCAAACGCCGTAAGAAACCTGAGAGACGCGCCGTGCTCATCCAAATATCCGAGGCCGTCTCTCAGATGTCGGAAAACCAGAGGATTCTCATCCCGTTCACCAATCAATCCGTCGGTGACCTCGACTATGTACGAAGCAAAAGAAATTTTTTCTAGGGTAGTTGCTAGCTGTTTGAAGCTTCGCAGGAGATCAGAAGCTATAATGAAGGCCAAGCTATTTTGCAGGCGATCTCGGAAGCACAGATTAACCAAAGAAAAAGGTTCCAGAGAGTTTACGAAACGTTTACGCGAACGCTTTGCTCCCTTCGCAATACCAGTAACTTTCCCGTGAGTCTCGGTGAGAAAAGACACGATCTTGTCAGACTCCCCGAAAGACCGGGCGCGGAGAACAATGGCCGGGGTGACATGACTATGAAGCATGGACTATTTGCTCGAATCGATTGAAAGAAATTTATCATTTTTTATTAGTATGGACAAGTAATTAGAATATCAAGAGTTTTTGTAGACTGGAACTTGACAATGACAGGAGCCATGATTAGCTTTTTTGCACTATTACGATAGGAAACCCAGGGAATGTCGGAAGAAAAGAAAAGAATTAACGAGGCGACCGGAGACGAAAAAGCCGCAGATAATGAAGTCGTTGAGCCTTCTCTGGCTGAAGAACCTCAGGCCGAGGAGTCAGAGCTGGCAAAGCTGCGTGAGCAGTTGGAAGCAAAAGAAAAAGAAGCCCAAGATAACCATGATCGCTTCCTTCGCCAAGTCGCAGAGCTAGAAAACTACAAAAAACGAACAACCCGGGAAAGAGATGACGCAATTCGTTTTGCCAACGAAGTTTTGATCCGAGAGATCCTCCCAATTCTGGATAATCTGGAACGGGCGATTGCTCATGCTAAGGGCGGAGGAAACGGCGAGCCTTTAGTGGAAGGAGTCGAAATGGTTCTCAAAGGACTGTTCGATGTCCTGAGCAGGCATGGGGTGGTCCAAATCTCTGCCGTCGGACAGCCTTTCGATCCGGGAAAACACGAGGCCATGGCTCAAGTGGAAAGCGAGGAGCACGAGCCGAATATGGTTGTGGAAGAACACCATAAGGGTTACCTGCTTCACGACAGACTGCTTCGCCCCGCCCTGGTAAGTGTATCTAAGCAGCCAAAAATAAAAGAGAAAAAAAACGGCAGGAGCGAGGTTGAAAACGGATCTGCCGATGATTAAATAGCATTTGTTAATTTGTTTGTAATTTGAGCAAATCCTTGAGGAGTAATTAAGATGGCAAAAGTTATTGGAATTGACTTAGGGACAACCAACTCCTGTGTGGCAATCATGGAGACCGGAGACCCCAATGTTCTCGCGAATGCCGAAGGGAGTCGCACAACCCCTTCCGTTGTTGCCTTTACGGACAGCGGTGAAAGATTGGTAGGGCAAATCGCAAGAAGGCAGGCCATCACCAACCCGGAAAATACTATTTTTGCTGTTAAGCGCTTAATCGGGAGGCGCAGTGACGACCCCATGGTTCAAAAAGCGGCTAAAGTTCTGCCCTACAAGGTTGTGCGCAATGACAACGGCGACGCGTGGGTAGAAATTCGCGGCAAGCAGTATAGTCCAGCCGAAATATCGGCTTTTATCTTGCAAAAAATGAAGCAAACCGCGGAAGACTATCTCGGCGAAAAAGTTACCGAGGCAGTGATTACCGTACCGGCCTACTTCAACGACAGCCAAAGGCAAGCTACCAAAGACGCAGGTCGCATCGCCGGCTTGAACGTTCTGCGCATTATCAACGAACCTACCGCAGCATCTTTGGCGTATGGATTGGACAAAAAGAAAGATGAAAAAATCGCGGTCTTCGACCTGGGCGGTGGAACCTTCGACATTTCGATTTTGGAATTGGGCGACGGTGTCTTTGAAGTCAAAGCCACCAATGGAGATACCTTCTTGGGCGGCGAAGATTTCGATCAAAGAGTGATTGATTACTTGGCGGACGAGTTCAAAAAGGATCAGGGAATAGACCTACGCAGGGACCGCATGGCTCTGCAGCGCCTCAAAGAGGCCGCTGAGAAGGCCAAATGCGAGCTCTCCTCGTCCATGGAGACGGACATCAATCTGCCGTTCATTACCGCAGACCAGCAAGGACCGAAACATCTCAACATAAAGTTGACTCGATCTAAGCTGGAGGCACTCTGCGCCGATTTAATCGACCGCACCGAGGGTCCTTGCCGTCAAGCATTGAAGGACGCTGGCCTCTCTCCGAGTGATATCCATGAAGTCATCCTAGTCGGCGGCATGACCCGCATGCCCGCAGTGCAGGAGCGAGTGAAGAAGATCTTCGGTAAAGATCCTCACAAAGGGGTTAATCCAGATGAGGTCGTCGCGGTGGGAGCGGCGATCCAAGGCGCCGTTCTTAAGGGCGAAGTAAAGGACGTGTTGCTCTTGGACGTAACGCCGCTTTCCCTTGGTATCGAGACCTTAGGTGGCGTTTTTACCAAACTGATCGAACGCAACACAACGATCCCGACAAAGAAGAGCCAGATATTCTCCACCGCCCAAGACAACCAGACGGCGGTGTCGATCCGCGTTTTCCAAGGCGAGCGCGAGATGGCGGCTGACAACAAGTTGCTCGGGCAGTTTGACTTGATTGGTATTCCGACGGCTCCGCGTGGTGTGCCGCAAGTCGAGGTGACTTTCGATATCGATGCCAATGGTATTGTCCATGTCGGGGCCAAAGACCTGGGTACAGGCAAGGAACAATCTATTAAGATCACGGCGTCCAGTGGCCTAAGCGAAGATGAGATCAAGCAAATGGTCAAAGACGCTGAAGCCCACGCCGCCGAAGACAAAAAGCGTAAAGAAACGGTAGAAGCGCGCAATCACTTGGACTCCCTGGTGTATTCGACTGAAAAATCTCTCAAAGAGTATGACGGCGACCTGGATGGAAGCGTTAAAGAAACCATCGAGGACGCGCTGAAAAAAGCCAAACAGGCATTGGAAGGTCAAGATGCCCAAGCTATGCGCACCGCAGCCGAACAACTGAGTCAGTCGTCGCACAAGCTGGCGGAGGCGATGTACGCAAAGGCATCGCAACAACAACAGTCGGCACAGCAGCAGGGGTCTACGCAAGCAGATGGTCAAGCCGGCGGCGGCGAAAAGAAGAAAAGAGATGACGTGGTGGATGCGGATTTCGAGGAGGTCAAAGATTAGCAGGGGTAAGCCCAAAAGTAATAATCAATCACGGGAAGCCCCTACTCCCACTGACATTTGAGGAGAGGGGCTTTCTTGTTTATGGAATGAGCTAAAAAAGATGCAGTTGTAGGGGTTGTGGCTTGAACGGCAAAAAGGACTATTACGAACTGCTCGGCGTTAATCGTAACGCCAGTGAAGAAGAGATCAAAAAAGCGTACAGGAAGCTCGCTCTGCAATATCATCCGGATCGCAATCCCGGCGACAAACCGTCTGAGGAAAATTTCAAGCTGGTTTCCGAGGCCTATCAAGTTCTTTCAGATCCGCAGAAGCGGGCGCAGTATGATCAGTTCGGCCATGCAGCCTTCGGCGATGCAGGGCCTTTCGCGGGAGGTTTCGACTTCACGGCGGGCTTCGAAGATATCTTCGGTGATATCTTTGGCGAATTCTTCGGGGGCGGCACGAGCCGGCGCCGCAGCCGCGGCAGGGGTGAAGATCTCCGTTACAATTTGACGCTTTCCTTCGAAGAAGCCGTTTCCGGTACCGAGAAGAAGATCAAAATCCCTCGACATGGACCTTGTGAAACCTGCCACGGCAGCGGCGCCAAGCCAGGCACCGCACCCCAGACTTGCCCGACCTGCCGCGGCAGAGGCCAAATCAATTTTCAGCAAGGATTCTTCAGCGTCTCCCGAACATGCAACCAATGCCACGGCCAAGGGACCGTGATCAAAGAGCCCTGCGCCAGTTGCGGGGGCGCAGGGCGAGTGCGCAAATTGCACACGCTGAGCGTCAGAATTCCTGCCGGCGTTGATACCGGTTCTCGTCTGAAATTGAGAGGCGAAGGAGAAACCGGTCCAGCGGGCGGATCGCCCGGTGATCTGTACGTTGTTATTCAAGTGGAGCCCCACCCCATTTTTGTGCGCGACAACTTGGACATCGTCTGTGAAGTTCCCATCAGTTTTGTGCAAGCTGCCCTAGGCGCAGAAATCGATGTGCCCACTCTGGACGGTAAGGTCAAAATGAAAATCCCTGCCGGTACACAGACAGGCAAGGTCTTTCGGATGAAAGGCAAAGGTGTTAAGGATGTTCAAGGGTACCATCAGGGCGATCAGCACGTGCGAGTGACCGTGGAAACTCCCGCTCATCTTACAGGCCGCCAAAAGGAACTTCTAAAGGAGTTCGCCGCTCTGGGCGGAGAAGATGTGAACCCACTCACCAAGGGCTTTTTCGATAAAATGAAGGAGCTATTTGGTTAACTGTCGCTGCTCACAGCAATATCAAATACTCCACCTGAGTCTCCTCTCTTATTCCTCGACTTGTCCCGTAAAACCACGTGAGGCGGGAGATTTTTGTTGGCCGCTCTGTGATTAAGTTGATCAAAGGAATGCAAATATTATGAGCGAACCCGAATGGAAAGTTGAAAGTTCGGAGAACAGGGGTTCTCAGGTGGAGATCCCTGACGTCCTTCCACTCTTACCGATTCGCGACATCGTTATCTATCCCTACATGATGCTGCCGCTTTTTGTCGGTCGCGACGTGTCGATTCGCGCCGTCGAAGAATCGCTTTCCCGAGACCGGCTGATTTTTCTGGTCGCGCAAAAAAACTCCGCCGAGGAGAATCCGAATGCATCGGCTATTCATCGAGTCGGCACCATCGCCTCAATCATGCGAATGCTGAAACTGGCCGACGGCCGGGTGAAGATCCTCGTCCAAGGTCTTTCCAAGGGCGAGGTCGACACCTGCCTCCGCGAGCGACCGTTTTTTGAAGTCAAAATTCGCAAGGTGATCGAACCAACATTGCCGGAAGTGCCCATCGAGGTGGAAGCGCTCATGCGCACTGCCAAGGAGAAGATCGAACAGATCTTAAACCTAAAGAATTTGCCGCCCGAAATCGTGATGGTCACAGACAATATTAGCGATCCGGGAGTTTTGGCGGACTTGGTGGCTTCCAACCTCCGGCTCAAGATTGAGGAAAGCCAGGCAATCCTGGAAATCTTCGATCCCATTGAGCGGTTGAAGAAAGTCAATGAGCTCCTCACTCGCGAGTTGGAACTTTCGACGATGCAGGCACGCATTCAGAACCAAGCGAAAGAGGAGATGAGCAAAACCCAGCGGGATTACTTCCTGCGTGAACAGCTAAAGCAGATTCAGCAAGAATTGGGCGAAGGAGACGAGCGGGCAGAAGAATTGAGTGAACTTAAAAAACAGATCGAAAAAGCGAAGATGCCCACGGAAGCGAAGCGTGAGGCGGATAAGCAGCTTCGGCGGCTAGAGCAGATGCACCCGGAGTCATCCGAGGCGTCCCTGGTTCGGACTTACCTGGATTGGCTGGTGGATCTGCCCTGGAGCAAGAAAACCAAAGACAATCTGAATATCAAAAAAGCCAAGCAGGTTTTGGACGAAGATCATTACAATCTGGAGAAAATCAAAGAGCGAATTCTTGAGTATCTGGCCGTCAACAAGCTCCGTCGCAAAATCAAAGGACCGATTCTTTGCTTCGTCGGCCCGCCGGGAGTCGGCAAAACCTCTCTCGGACGATCCATTGCGCGCGCGTTGGGAAGAAACTGCGTGCGGGTCTCCCTAGGCGGCGTTCGCGACGAAGCGGAAATTCGTGGCCATCGACGAACCTATGTCGGCGCGCTGCCCGGCCGTATCATCCAAGGAGTTAAGCAAGCCGGCTCGAACAATCCCGTCTTCATGCTGGATGAAATCGATAAAGTTGGCGCCGACTTTCGTGGTGATCCGTCGGCGGCGCTACTCGAAGTTTTAGATCCGGAGCAGAACCATACTTTCAGCGATCACTATCTGAATTTGCCATTCGATCTCTCCAATGTTTTGTTTATTTGCACGGCGAATCTCCTGGATCCCGTGCCGGCGGCGCTGGCGGATCGAATGGAAGTCATTCAATTGTCCGGCTACACCAACGAAGAGAAACTGGAGATCGCCCGCAAATATCTGATTCCGCGACAGCTCGAAGACAACGGAATTTCCACGAAACACTTGGAGCTCTCCGATGACGCGGTGTTGCGCATTATCGCCGAGTACACCAAAGAAGCCGGCCTGCGCAACCTGGAACGCGAGATCGCGTCCATCTGCCGCAAAGTCGCGCGCAAGGTTGCGGAAGGGAAAAAAGAGCTGACCCGCATCACGCGGGCGAACATCCATTCATTTCTCGGCGCGCCGAAGTTCTTTCCGGAGGCGGAATAAGAACACCACGAGATCGGCGTCGCAACCGGACTCGCCTGGACCAGCACGGGCGGTGAGGTCCTTTACGTGGAAGCCTCGCTGTCGAAGGGGCGCGGGAACTTAACCTTGACCGGACAACTCGGCGATGTGATGAAGGAATCGGCGCAGGCGGCGGTGAGTTACGCCCGCGCCCACGCCGCGAAGCTGGGCATCGAAGAAGACTTTTACCAAAAGCTCGACATTCACATTCACGTTCCCGCCGGCGCGATTCCAAAAGATGGACCCTCCGCCGGCATTACGATGGCCACCGCGCTCATTTCAGCGCTGACCAAGCGGCCCGTGAGTCGGGACGTCGCGATGACCGGCGAGATTACCTTGCGCGGTCGTGTGCTACCTGTCGGCGGGCTGAAGGAAAAGTGCTTGGCGGCCTTCCGCGCCGGGATCAAGACCGTCATTGTACCCGATAGAAATAAAAAGGACTTGGATGAAATCCCGAAGCCTTTGCGCCGGAAACTCCACTGGGTCATCGCCGAGAACATGTCGGACGTACTGCAGATTGCTCTGCTGGACAGACAAAATGGCGCTCGCAAAACCAAGCATGTGTCCGCCCCGAAAACGAAGTCAAGTAAGGGAAAGTCTTTGAAACGCGGGAGACCCCTTCGAAAGAATCACAGAGAGCGATCTATTCCGCTCCGGCCCTAGCCGATCCACAGACAGCTTTCCTCATGCTGTAAAGTACTGACCTCCTGACCAGCCAAGACTAGTAGCCACCGCTCAATGAAACTAAGTCGGCTAGGAGAATTCGGTCTGATCGAGAGGGTTCGTCGGGCCACGCCCAAAAGTCGCGGCGTCTTGCTTGGTATTGGCGATGATGCTGCGTGGGTTGCCAGCAAATTTGGCTCCTTGTTGATTACGTCGGACCTCTTAATCGAAGGCGTCCATTTCGATCTCAAATGGACGTCCCTATTTGCGCTCGGTTACAAGGCGGTGGCGGTCAATTTAAGTGACATAGCCGCCATGGGTGGGACACCGGCCTACCTGATCCTCTCCCTCGGTATTCCAGCGAGATTTCGCAGCGAAGATATCGACGAGTTCTATCGCGGCATTCGCTCCCTGGCGAAAAAAAACGGAGTCGCCTTGGTGGGAGGAGACACGAATCTCGCTGATTCGCTGCTGATTTCAGCCTGTCTCATCGGCCACGCGCCGTATCGCCCCGTCACGCGAGCGGGTGCGAAAATCGGCGATGACGTTTATGTCACTGGAACCATTGGCGACGCTGCTCTAGCCCTGAAGTTATTAAAGAGCAAATCACCTCAACCCGAGCGCGGACCCGCCGCCTATCTGTTAGCCCGTCACCATCGACCTACCCCCAAGGTTGCTGCTGGGACTCTCCTGGCGCGCGAAAGATTGGCAACCGCGATGATCGACGTCAGCGACGGGCTGCTTCAAGACCTCGGTCACATCTGCAAGGTCAGCAAAATCGGTGCGGTGCTCTGGGAAGAGAAGTTACCGCTGTCACCAGCCTATCGTGCTCTCTGCGGAAAAGATGGCACACGTCCCGCGCTGACTGGCGGTGAAGACTATGAGCTGCTGTTTT
>WNGC01000117.1_pt1 | contig 47716 bp, 43 predicted proteins | sample 5400051 | NCBI WGS metagenome assembly WNGC01 (sample SAMN13153368, study PRJNA577476) | soil metagenome | isolation source: 20 cm soil or saprolite under grassland replicate 2 | place: USA:California | collected 2016-06-15
TAGGGCCGAGCACCGATGACCGGCTGCACCAGGTTCACGCCGACGGAGGACCCGGATCCAGACCGGGAGCCGAGTTCGCGCCGGGTCTGCTCCGCGATCAGCCCTCCGATGTACGCGAAGATGACGACCATCAGGTAGCCGTTCGTCCCCATGCCGAAGGTCGTCGTCAGGGCCTGCGCGAAGCCTTGCATGTACGCGACCATGAACTCCTTGTACGGGAGCAGGAAGGGCAGGATGCTCGCGGCTGCGTCGCTCACGACCATCGGCAACGTGGCGACGAAGTCGATCTGGTGCGAGGCGAAGTTGTGCGCGTACGTGATGTTCGCGATGTAGATGGCGAACACGGGCATGAGGGCCGCGATGACGGCCTTGATCGGAGAACCGGCTCGACGGCCGCCGACGTACCCGGCGATCATCGGGCCCGCGGGCTGGATCCACCAGAGCAGGAAGGAGAGGATCAAGATGACCCGCGAGGACGACCAGAAGGAGAACGCGGCGCCGTCGCCGTGGAACCGTCCGACCTCGTTGTCGACCTCGATCCGATAGACGCCCGGGTGGTGCGCCCTCGGCCGGGGTCTACCGCGAGATCGCCTCGACGGCCGGTCGTCTTCGTCGTCCTTGGGACGACGGGGCCATAGTAGCCATCGAAGTAATCCCATGCCCATCCCAGCAAGGCCAAGTCGGACCTTTGTCTGACACTCAATCAAGGCCCGGAACTGTATTAATAGATTTGGTCACGCAGCCGATTTGACAAACGCGGACGCGAGGCTGGCGACGCGTCCTGCCTCCTTGGCCTCCCGGAATCGGATCGTTCGGACGAACGGAGGCGGGCAAAGGCTAAGTTCGGGCTCGACGTTCCTTCGAACGGAATGGTCCTCTACGCGAAGGACATCGTGGAAAGGGAATTCCTTTCCTTCTCGCCGAGCACCTCCGTCCGCGACGCCGCGAAGACGATGGCTCGGGAACACCAAGGCTTCGTCATCGTCACCTCGCCCGCGAAGGTGCCGATGGGCATCGTGACGGAATGGGACCTGCTCGCGAAGGTCGTGGCGGCAGGACGCGACTCTTCGAACGTCTCCCTCGGCGAGATCATGAGCACGAAGCTCGTGTCGGTCGATCCGAACGAAGGGATTGACCGTGTCGCCCAGCTCATGGCGGACGAAGGAACCCGCCGCGTCCTCGTGGTGAAGGACTCACAGGTGTTGGGAGTGATTCGAGTCCGGACGATCCTCGCGCGGATGCGGGAGTACATCGATTCCGTGAGTGCGCAGATCGCCCGCGCGCAGAAGCCGATGTTGTGACCTGTCCGGCCTCCGCCTCGTCCACCGGTTCAACCGGGTCCATGGGCTTTCGGCCGATATCGATTCGGGTCGTCGAAGAAGTCGATCACGCGCACGCCCGCCCGGAGCTTCGCCGCGTGTGGCACGCCCGCGGGGATGAAGTATTCCTCACCCGCATGGTACGTCCGCGTCTTGCCGCCGATCGTCAACACGAGGTCACCCGAGACGACGACACCCCACTGCGCCCCGTGCGAGTGCTCGGGGACGACCGAGTCGGCGGAGGCCTCGACGAAAATCAAGGAGGCGGTCGGACCTCGAAGGAGCCAGAGCGCGATGTCGCGAAACGGATGGTCTGCTTCGGGCAGGCTGCGGATGATATTCGGGAATCCGGCCATGGCCCCGGGAATCGGAGGAGATTCATGAAGATGGCGTACCCACGTCCTCGGCGCTCGAGCGGGTCCGCTCAACCGCCGTAGTGCCACTTCAGCGCGTCCAAAGGCATGAGTTTCCCCGGACCACTCGCGACGTCTACGACTTCGGCGAGTGCGATCCGATGGTCTCCCTTCTCCGAGATCTCGAGCACATGGCAATCGATCCATCCCGCGGCGCCGACAAGGACGGGAAGTCCGGACGGCGTCCGCTCGGTCTTCACCATCTTGAATGAGCCGTCGACGATGCTCTCAGCGACGCCGTTCATCCCGTCCGCGAGAAACGAGACCGCGAACGATTTCGATTCACGCACGTTCGCCAGGGTGCGACTGTCCTCGGAGAGGGCGAACGCGACCAACGGGGGCTTGAACGAGGTCTGCATCAGCCAGGTTCCGAACATCAGGTGGTCCGCGCCCTCGTTCGTCTTCGTCCCGACCACGTACGCGCCGTACGGGATCATCTGCAAGACCCTCTTCTTCGCCTTCTTATCCATCGTCTGACCCGCACGCGCATGGCGTCCGCGGCTAATCAAGTTCCACCTGGACTCTATCCGACGGCGGGAGGAAAGGATCCCGCCTGCCGGATTTGAACCGGCGGCCTGATGATGGCAGCGGGCACCGCGCACGCACTGTGCACGGGAGCACTCTACAGTCACCCGCTCTGACCAGGCTGAGCTAAGGCGGGACGCGCGTCGAAAAGCTTCGGGCCATAAGATTCTATCGCATCGACGACCGGAGCGGTGCCGAGTCAGTCGGCCGATGTCGAATCATATATACATTGTGCGGTTCCGGGAGCAGATGGACATGCGTCGCGGGCTCCGGGATTGGCTTCTCGCGAAGGACTCGGACCCGAGCGTTCGTCTGCGCGTCTTGCGGGACATCCTCGATCGTCCGACCGACGATCCGGCCGTCGACCGCGCGCAAAAGGAGGTCGGGAGGCGCGGATGGGCCGCCCAGATCCTCAATGGCCAGCATCCACAGGGGCACTGGGTCACCCCCGGCAATTCCGCTCGCGAGTTGTACCGCCCAAAGTACGTCGCGACGAATTGGCGGCTCCTCGTCCTCTCCGACCTCGGGCTCACGAAGAAGAACGCTCGAGTCGCCAGGGCCGTGAACCTGTTCGTCCGCCGGTTCTCGCGCACCGGCGATCTCGGGGGCCCCCGGAGCGAGGTGTGCTTCACCGGGAATGCGGTCCGGATGCTCGTCCGGTTCGGCTACTTGAGGGAGCCACATCTGAGGCCCGCGATCGATTGGCTGGTGCGGCATCAGAAGAAAGACGGCGGGTGGCACTGCTTTCGCTCCAGCACCGGAACGCTCGACTGCTGGGAGGCGCTCGCCGCGTTCTCGGCGCTTCCGACCGCCTCGCGTACCCCCGAGATCCTTCGGGCGATCGATCGGGGCGCGGAGTTCTATCTCAAGCGACGACTGTTCCGCGAGGGTACCTCGCCGTACCGCCCCTGGTTTCGCCTTCACTACCCGGTCCACTACTACTACGACCTTCTCGTGGGCCTCGACGTGCTCACGTCGCTCGGGCGGGTGGACGATCCGCGAATCCGTCCGGCCCTCGACCGGCTCATCGAAATGCGCAACCGCGACGGGAGCTGGAACATGGATGCGTTGCATCCGGACTCGGAAGACCCCGCCTACCAATTCCGGGGACCGTTCTATCCGCTTGGTTTGGAAGTGGCTGGACGCCGAAGCCGATGGATTACGACGACGGCCCTCACGGTCTTGAAGAGAATGGGCGAGGGCTGAGGCGCAGGGACGAAGGGAGAGTCATGCCGCGGGCCGGGCTCGAACCGGCGACTTCGAGATCTTCAGTCTCGCACTCTCCCAAACTGAGTTACCGCGGCTCGCGCGGCCCATGAGACCTCGGGGGAAATAGTTTTTCGTGGACCTCAGCTGCCCTTCTCAATCGGCCTCGAAACGGTGGGTCTTATCGTGCCCGCGCCTTTCCGGCGGTCGGTGAAGCGACCCGCACCCGCGTCCGTCTACCGAGCGCTCGAATCGCGCTTCCCCGAGGCCCTCGAGTCGGCTCGAACCCTGCTGCGCCAACCGTCCGTGAGTGCGACCGGCGAGGGCGTCGCCGAGTGCGCCGAGATGGTCCGCGAGATGATGGCGGGGATCGGATGCAAGACCCGGACATGGAAGAACCGCGGGTATCCGCTCGTGATCGGCGAGCTCGACGTGGGGGCGCCGGTGACCCTAATCGAATACGAGATGTACGACGTCCAGCCGGTGGGAGACCTCGACGCATGGAAGGTGCCACCGTTCGCCGCCGACATCCGAGAGGTCCCCGGGATCGGGAAGGCGATCGTTGCCCGGGGCTCGACGAATTCCAAGGGCGCCCTCGCGAACCATCTGTTCACCTGGAGGACGATCCAGGACGTCGACGAGATGCCCGTGAACCTAAGGATCCTCGCGGAAGGAGAGGAGGAGATCAGCAGTGCGAACTTCATCGAATTCATCCGGACACACCGCGGCGAGCTGAAGGCGGACGGAGCGATCGCGAACGACTATTCCGAGGATCTCCGCGGCGTTCCGACGGTCTACCTGGGCGTCAAAGGCTGCCTCTACCTGACGATCTGGTCCCGAGGGAACCGGACGGCCGGGGGACCGATGGAGAGCGAGATCCACAGTTCGGATGCGGTCTGGATCACCTCGCCGGTGTGGCGGCTCCTGCAGGCCCTGGACACGCTCGTGGACAAGGATCAACGGCCCGTGATCGACGGCATCTGGGACGGGGTCCGGACGCCGACGGAACAGGAGCTGGCGATGGTGCATCGTCTGGCGAAGAAGTTCGATCCGCGCGCCTGGCTTCGCGAGGGACGGGTCGCGAAATTCAAGTACGACCTGCCGAAGACGGAGCTCCTCCTCCGGTACCTGTACGAGCCGACCGTGAACATCTGCGGCATCCACTCCGGGTACGTCGATCACGGAGGGACGAAGACCGTGCTGCCGCACGAGGCCTACGCCAAGGTGGACATCCGCCTGGTCAAGGACATGACGGTCGCGGGAACGCTGCGGAAGCTGCGTGCCCACCTGGAGAAACGGGGTTTCGGCGATCTTCGCATCGACGTGCACGGCCCGTACGGCCCCGCGAAGACGGACCCCGACTCCGGGATCGCACGGTCGGCGATCGAGGCGGTCCAGGCCCACGGCAAGGAGCCCGAGGTCTGGCCTTCGAGCGGCGGGACGATGCCCGCCTTCGCCTTCGACGAGTACCTGCACCTGCCGTGGGTCGCGACCGGGCTCGGCCACGGCGCCCACGCCCACGCGCCGAACGAGTACGCGTCGATCGACGGCATGCGGCGATTCATCGCCTGCGAAGCCTCGTTGGTCTACGCCGCGGCACGTCGGCTACGACCGCGAGCGACCTGAATCCGGGCCTTTTCGCCTCAAAAAATGGGGCCGAAAATCGACGTCGAAACGAGGGGCTTTCACATGGAGAAAAAGACTCATTCTCAAGGGTAGATTTTCAGCGCGACACATATAAATAGCGTCATCCAGGATGGGCGGATGTAATAATGCAGACGGAGGATTTTCTGCAGGTGACGACATGCGAGTCCTGATCCGCGATTTCCGGTCGGACGAGCGCGCCGTCGCCTCGACCATCGGTACCGTCATGGCCCTTCTCGTCTTCCTCACGTTCCTCAGCGTCATCGTGAATCAGTACGTCCCGATCTGGATGAGGGATTCCGAGGCGTCCCATATGAACACGGCCCTGGGCCAGTTCGGTGGGATCAAGGGCGACATCGACCTCCAGATGCTCGCCGCCCAGGCGTCGGCGGACGCGGGAACCTTCCACATCCCGGTGACGACGGCGACCGCGATCAACCTCGGCGTGGACGGCGTACCAATCTTCTCCTCTCCGACCCCCGGGACGCTCGAGTTGAGTCCCGATGCGGGGGCGTTCACCGTGGCGTTCGACTACACGCTCCAGGGGGTCCGCAAGCAGGCGACGGACCAGGCGAGCGGGGCGGTCGTCCTGACGGCGTCGAACCGCTACTACACGCCGCAACGGGTCGTGTATGAGAACGGGGCCGTGATCCGGTACCAGACGGACGGTCAGTTCGTCCGGGTTCACCCGACCTTCTCCGTGCTGGTCGCCAACAACTCTCTGGACATCTCCTTCGCCCTCGTGAGCCTCTACGGAAAGGGGATCGTGACGGGCACCACGACCGAGATGGTGAGCACTGAACTGTTCGCCTTCGATCGTCAGGACTACAGCGGCTTTCCGAGCAACGCGATCGTCTGGTTGAACCACACGTCCGCGTACGGACTCGCGTGGTACCGGTTCTTCAACCAGACCCTCTCGGACACACTGAAACTCGGCGGCACGTACATCAAGAGCGCCTTCGCCGAGACCTTCACCGCGATGATCGGTGCGACGACGGTCTACCAGATCGGTTGGACCTTGAACCCGACGACGCAGATCTACGTGGTGCGACTCACGGTGAACAACAACCCCGGCGTCATGGGGATCAGCTTCGTCCGGCTCCAGCACGCCCAAGTCCAAGTCGGCATCGGAGACGCGACGCAACAGATCCAGTTCTGAGGTGGACGAATCATGCCACGGAAACGAAAGGTGATGATGCCGAGGGGCGCGATCCAGCAGAAGGCCGAATGGTCGGGGAGTCGCGGGTCCTACCTGACCGCGATCCCGAACCTGACCAAGGACACGATGGAGGAAATGGAGGTCTTCTCGATCCGCGAGCCGTTCACGTACGCGCGCATCCTGTACGACCACGATCGATCCGAGTACATCTACGAGGTGTGGGAGCCCCACCTCGACGCGCGGGAGAAGGAATTCCTCGACATGATCAAGGACTCGCTGAACCGCACGCTCGAGTACGAGTGGGACAAGATGGCGGAGAAGGACAAGAAGGAATACATCTCCGAAGCGGTGGACTCGTTCATCAAGTCCCGAGGCCTCCGTCTCGAGCCCGCTTCGAAGGACAAGATCGTCTACTACATCATCCGCGATTTCGTCGGGTACGGACCCGTGGACGTCCTCATGGCGGACCTCCGCATCGAAGACGTCTCCTGTGATGGAACGAGCATCCCGCTCTTCGTCTTCCACCAGAAGTACGAGTCGATCAAGACGAACGTCATCTTCGACGACGACGATGCTCTGAACTCGTTCGTGGTCTTGCTCGGGCAGCGATGCGCGAAGCAGATCTCCGTCGCGAACCCGATCCTGGACGGGACCTCCTACGAAGGCCACCGTGTACAGGCGACGTACAGCCGGGAGGTGACGACCCGCGGGTCGTCCTTCACAATCCGGCGTTACAAGGAGAAGCCCTTCACCCCCGTCGAACTGGTGAAGTTCGGGACCGCGAGCGCGGAGATGGTCGCCTACCTATGGGTCGCCGTCGAGAGCGGCAAGTCCATGATGGTCTGCGGCGGCACCGCCTCCGGGAAGACGGCCACCCTGAACAGCGCCGCACTGTTCATCCGCCCTGGCGCGAAGATCGTCTCGATCGAGGACACGCGCGAGATCAACCTCCCGCACGAGAATTGGATCCCCGGCGTTACCCGCTCCGGAGTGGGCGAGCGCGGTGCTGATGGCAAGGCGGGCGGCGAGATCGACATGTATGACCTTGTGCGCGCCGCGTTGCGGCAACGGCCCAACTACATCGTCGTCGGAGAGGTGCGTGGCAAGGAGACCTACACGATGTTCCAGGCCATGGCAACCGGGCACCCAACGATGTCGACCATGCACGCGGACTCCGTCAAGTCGATGGTCAACCGCCTGGAGAACCCGCCGATCAACACGCCGCGTATCCTGCTCACCGCCCTGAACTTCGTGGTCATCCAGACGCACGCCCGGATCGGCGACTCAATCGTGCGCCGCATCAAGCAGGTCGTCGAGCTCGTGGGATTCGAACCCGAGACGAACGAGCTGATCACGAACACCGTGTACGAGTGGGACGCCGCGACGGACACGTTCGTCTACAAGGGACACTCGTTCCTGTTCGACGAGATCATGGAAATGAAGAACATGACTCACGAAGAGATGGAGTCGGAGTTCGCGCGCCGAATCGACATTGTCAATTACATGGTCCAGAAAGGGATGACCGACTTCCGAGAGATCGCGAAGATCGTCGTGCAGTACTACCAATATCCCGACGAAACCGCGAAACGGGTCCGCGAGGAGATGGGACTGCCGGAAGCCGGAATCCCGAAGGCCGTCGAAGCGGGAGGTGAGACGGTTGGGTAGCAGCGCATTCGAGAAGCTCGAGACGCGCGGGACGCTCACGAAGACGAAGCGGTTCAGACCCGGAGAACAGACGGAAAAGGCGCACCACATGGTGAAGCTGCCGAAGGGCGCGAAGCCCGTCAGCGTGAGCCTGACGCCGAAGCAGCAAGTCGCGTGGCGCATGTTCGGGAAGTTCGTGCAGGCCCGGAGGAAAGAGGACCCGGACCTCGAGGAGAGCCTCCTGCGGGCGCACATCAAGCTCCGGCCGGAAGAATATCTCGCGGTCGCTTGGATGAACACGACGTTCGCCGCGGTGGGCGCGGTGATCGCCGCATCCGTCGGCGCCCTCTTCCTGTTCTTCCTACAGATTCCGATCCTCACGCTGCTCATCATCCTCGGCCTGGTCGCGGCCATTCCAATCTTCTTCTCGTACATGTATTTCTTCGGCCTCCCGGTCGGGTACCACGGGAAACCGGCCTCCATGGCCAAGAAGCGCGGCCACAAGATCGACAAGAAGATCTCGGGCGCGATGTCGTTCATCTCGGCGATGGCCTCGGCCGACGTCCCGGTCGACGTGATCTTCAAGGAACTGTCCAAGCAGACGATCTACGGGGAGGTCGCCCGCGAGGCGGAATGGATCACCCGAGACACCGAGCTGCTCGGCCTGGACATCTTGACCGCGATCCGGAAGGCTTCCCAGCGCTCCCCGTCCTCCAAGTTCCAGGACTTCCTGCAAGGCGTCGTGACGACGTCGACGAGCGGCGGTCAGCTGAAACCGTACTTCCTCGTGAAGGCGGAGCAGTTCGAAAAGGAAGACCGCCTCGAGATGCGGAAGAAGATGGAGACGCTCGGGATGCTCGCCGAGTCCTTCGTGACCGTCGTCGTGGCGTTCCCCCTGTTCCTCGTCGTCATCATGGCGATCATGGCCCTGATCAGCAAGGGCTCATCCGGCACGATCCTCGTGCTCCTGTACGTCGTCGTGGGCCTCATGATTCCCCTGAGTCAGTTCGGTTTCATCTTCGTCATCTGGAACATGGAGCAGGAGGGCTGAGATGACGAACGCGGAACTGGAAAAGGCCCGCGTCCGGCTCTACGAGAAGTCGGACCGCAAGCCGGCGATCATGGCGACCGGAGGGGCCCTGATGGCCCTCTTCGGCTTCATCGCCTTCCTGAACCTGATCGGTTCGGTGAACCTCGCCCTCCGGCCAGGCCAACAGGCGATCGAACGGTTCCTCTTCTGGCTCGTGTTCTCCATCATGGGCTTCATCGGTCCCTACGGCTTCTTCTTGGCCAAGAGGCAACGCGAGATCAAGCAGGTCGAGCGACGACTCCCAGACTTCCTTCGCGACGTCGCGGAGGCGGGTCGTTTCGGCATGACCCTCGCGGACGCGATCGTGGTCTCGAGCAGCGGCCGGTACGGCAAGCTCACGCCCGAAATCAAGAAGATGGCGGCTCAGATCACCTGGGGCGTTCCCGCGACGGAGGCGCTTCGCCTCCTTGCGACCCGCGTGAAAACCCCGATGGTCGAGCGGGTCGTCGCGATCATCGTGAAGTCGTCCGACGCGGGCGGCGATGTGGCCGATGTGCTGACGATGGTCAGCCACGACACGAAGGAGAACCAGCTCACGGAGGACGAGCGGCGCATCACGATGTCCACGTACATCGCGGTCATCTACATCTCGTTCATGGTGTTCTTGGTGACGATCTGGATCCTCAACGTAACGTTCCTCCCGAAGATGCTGGAGGCGAGCGGCGCTTTGGAAACAGGGGCGGGCGGCGCGCTCGCGGGCGCGAGCCCCCTCGCCAACGACTTACCAACGGTCGTCTACAATGTCAAGATCGCGTTCTTCATCGCCGTCATCGTACACGGCCTCGGGGACGGTATCCTCGCCGGCGTGCTCGACACGGGGAAGATCGCGAACGGGCTCCGACACAGCTTCATCCTGCTCGTCATCTGCGTGCTCGCGTTCCTGATCATCTGAGGTGTGCGAATGAGCCAGTCCGCGGAGAAAGTTGATACCCAGGCGATCGAGAAGTTGAGCCGAAGGAAGGCCGCCACGGCGAGCCGCGTTGCGGACCTCGACCGGGAGCGCGGCGAGGCGAAGCAGATGCTCGACGACCTCGAGAAGAACCGCAAGGCCGCCGTCTTCGGCGCCCTCGACTCGATCAAGAAGCGGTACTTCGGCCGCCTGCTCGGCGACCGAGGCATCAAGGTGAAGGCCCCGAAGGTCAGCGGCGTCGTGGAGACGACCCTCGGGAAGATCACGACGATCCCGAAGATCGTCCAGAAGAACATGAACGAGATTGAAATCCAACCGATCCTGAAGAACTACGCGTACGTCCGGATCCTGTACGACACGATGGCGAACGAGTACTTCTACGAGGCGATCGAGCCGAAGCTGATCGAAGAGGAGTCGGAACTCCTCGACGTCCTCAAGGAGATCCTCGTCGGCAACCTGGAGCTTCTCGAAGAGTCGGGGAGGGCCCAGAAGGAGAACTACCTTCGGCGCATGGTGGACGGTGTCCTCCGCGAGCTCGGCGTCGAACTCCACCCCGTCTCGAAGGAACGGATCATGTACTTCGTGTTCCGGGACTTCATCCGATACGGGCCGATCGACGTCGTCATGACGGATGTCCAGGTCGAAGACGTCTCGTGCGACGGCGTCCGGGTGCCCCTGTACATCTATCACCGCAAGTACGGATCCATCCCGTCGAACCTGAAGTTCGACTCGGCGGAGGAGCTGGACTCCTTCGTCGTCTGGTTGGCCCAACGGTCCGGGAAGCACATCTCCGTCGCCCAACCCATGCTCGACGCCACGATCCCGGACGGTTCGCGTCTCCAGGCCACCCTCGGCATGCACGTGACGAAGCGCGGCTCCTCGTTCACGATCCGGCGGTTCCGGGAGAACCCCTTCACCCCGCTCGACCTGGTCCGATTCAAGACGATGTCCCCGGAGATGATGGCCTACCTGTGGCTCGCCATCGAGAACGGGCAGAGCATGCTCATCTGCGGCGGGACCGCCTCCGGGAAGACGACGACGCTGAATGCGATTCTCCTGTTCATCCCGCCCCAAATGAAAATCGTGTCCATCGAGGACACCCGGGAGCTGAACCTCCCCCACGAGAACTGGGTGCCCCTCCTGACGCGCGCCGGGTTCGGCGGCAAGTCCGCGCACACGGGAAAGGCGGCCGGCGAGATCGATATGTTCGACCTGCTCACCGCGGCCCTCCGGCAGCGACCCCAGTACATGATGATCGGAGAAGTCCGTGGGCCCGAGGCGTTCGTCGTGTTCCAGGCGATGGCGACGGGCAAATCTGCGTACACGACGTTCCACGCGGACGACGTGCAAGCGATGGTCCACCGCCTCGAGAACGACCCGATCAATCTGCCGCGGGCCTTGGTCGCCGCCCTGGACATCGTCCTGTTGCAGGCGCAGGTGAAGGTCGGGACGGACATGACGCGACGCGTGAAGGCGATGGTCGAGGTTGTCGGGACGGACCCGGAGTCGAACGAGCTGATCACGAACTCCGCGTACACGTGGAACCCGGCCGATGACACGTTCAATTATTCCGGCCATTCGTACGTCTACGAGAAGATTTCCCTCACGCGGAACTGGAACCAGCGGCGGATGGAGCAAGAGGTCAAGCGACGCCTGGACATCTTCGACTACATGAAACGGACCGACATCAAGAACTACCGGGACGTCGCGAAGATCGTCTCGGCCTACTACAGGGACCCGGACGGGATGATCAAGATCGTTCGCGACACCCTGGCGTCTCAAGGCGTCCAGGTTCCCGCGACCTGAGCGGGACGTCGGTTTCAGCCCGTCTTGCGTCGGACTCCCAACGCCGCCGTCCCCGACGCCGCCATCGACAGGCCAAGGACGAGGAAAAGGACGGCGTTCTGATTCTGCTGGAGCAACCAGCCCGCCAGGATCGCACCGATCGCCCCGATCCCGAAGACGCTCAAGAAAGCGAAGCCGAACGCCGAACCCCGGAGGGGGCGAGGAGCCTCCCGCGTGACCAACGTGTTCTGCAGCGGCTCGAGGGAGAACAGCACCAGGCCGAAAATGATCGCCGTGCCTCCGAAGAGGCTCCCGGGCGGGCCTCCGGACGCGAAGAGCGCGAGGAGCAGGAGCAGCAGGGCACCCACGAAGCTCAACGCGAACAGGGTTCGCTCGGGCCGGGGACGGTCCGCCAGCCACCCCGAGGCGACTTGGCCCACGGCACCGCACGCGAGCGCGAAGGCGAATAGGCCCGGTCCAACGAAGTGCGGGAGAAATGCGAGACCCCCTTGATAGGCGAAACCGGCGAACATGTAGACGAGCAGGACCAGGATGAACGGCCCCGTGAACAGGGCCCGACGGGAGACGACCGAGCCCGGACCCCCCGCCGGGTCGTGGGGAAGGGGCGCGATCAGGAGGAGCGACGCCGCCGCGACGGCGGGGAGGATCAGCGCACCGGCCACGAGGCGCCAGGACCAGCCGATCGACAGCGCGGCACCAACGAAGGCGGGCCCGGCGGCGATCCCCAAGCTCCCGCCCATCCCGTGCCAGCCCATCGCGCGGCCTTGCTCGGCCACACGCCGCGAGATGACGGCGAGGCCCGTGGGATGATAAATCGCCGAGGAGAAGCCCAAGGCCCCGAGGGACACCGCCAGCGCCGGAATCGAAGGGCTCACAGCGACCGCCGCCATCGATCCTCCGATGCCCACGGAGGACAGGAGGAGAAGCCGACCCGGCGCCCGGCGATCGGCGAGGAATCCGAACGGCACGGCGCCAACCCCGTAGAGCCCGAAGCCGATTGCGAAGAGGAGCCCGAGGGTGAGCGGATCCGCATGGAAATCGTCGCGCCACGCGAAATTCAGGAACACGGGGATCGCGAGGATGTTCGCGTGCACCACGCCGTGCAAGAACCCGAGGAGGGCGACGACCCGACGATCCTCCCGTCGCATCCGGCGACGACAAGGTGACCCCGTGATAAGGCTTTCTTCGGAGGTCACGCCCGGACGATCGCGCGGACCACGCCCGGAATCGCGAAGACCAGGCTGACGAGGAACGGCCGCAGCCAGGATGTCGCGCGTCGAAGGTTCACGATCCTCGAGGCCCGACGGTGCCCATGGCCTTTGGGAAATCGTTCGGCCCAGGCCGAACCGAGCGGTCGCTGGGCCGCGAAAAGTGAAAAGGAAAGAGGTGAGCAGGCCGGACTCAGAGGTCGTCGTCCGTGGTGTTCTCGCTGCCTGAGCCCGACTGGCCTTCGTCGTCCTGACCTTCGCCCGAGGGCTTCTTGATCACTTTCTTTTGCACGACGGGCTGCGCGGCGACCGGCTTGCGAATCACGCGGCGCGGGATCCCTTCGGTCCCGCTCGGGGACCCGGACTGTCCGCTCGCTCCGTACGGGGACGCCTGGCTCCCGGAGGGGGTCTCCGGGGGCGGGCTTCCGCCGGGGCGTCGCGTCTGGATCACGGGGGCCGCGCCGCCGCTCCCGCCGCCGCTCGGCGGCCGGGGCGACTCACGCATGAGCGAGCCGCACTTGTGGCAGACGGTGGCCGTCACGGAGTTGAGGGTGCCGCAGGTCGGGCACGGCTTCGAGCCCATCTTGCGCATCTCCTCTTCCTCGCGGAGCCAATCCTCGAAGGTCACGAAGGTGGGCTGCTTGCGCCACCACTCTTGGAACTCGCGGTCGGACAACGCACGGCCGAGTTGCCGGGATGCTTCCTCCTTGAACTTCGTGACGACTTCGTCGTATTGGAGGCGCATCTTCTCCTGGTAGTCGGCCATCTCGACCTTGCCCGTCGCGAACTCGACGCCGCACTCGGGGCATTGTTTCACGTCGACGGGGATCCAGGCCTGGCAGTTCGAGCACTTCGCCATGTCCTTCTCGAACTCGACGCCGCACTTCGGGCACGACGTCGCGTCCTCGGGAATGAAGGCGCCGCACTCGCCGCACTCGACCATCTTGCCCAGGCCGTAGACCTTCCAGTACAGCGTGACGCCGATCACCGCCGCGGCGGCTGCCGCGAGGATGATGAAGAACAGCCAGTATGGCAGGCCGAGAATCGGCACGGTCTGATTCAGGAACGGCACGTTCTTCTTGATCGCGATGCCCTGCGTGCTGGGCGTGATCGACCCGGCCGTCGGGGTGACGACGACGTTGTAGGATCCGTCCTTGGTGTCAGCCGGGACAATGATGGTCCCGACGAACAGGCCTTGGTCTCCGGAGATCGACTGGTTCGTCGCGATGACGGCCGTACCGGAACGCAGCTCGATCGTCATCGAGATGCCCACGATGGCCGCGTCCGTCCCGGTCGCCCGCACGTATCCCGTCACGACGACTTCCTTCCCGGGTTCCACGGATTGGCTCGGGGCGGGCGTCGAAATCGCGACGTATCCGTTCGGAGGCGGTGCGACGTTCAGGGTGATGTTCGCGAAGTTGTTGTTCTCCTGAGCGGATCCGCCTTCGTTGATCGCGTTGTCCGGGTCGGCGACGAGCATGAGCGTCTGAGCCCCGATCACGTTGATCGCAGCGACGTTCAGGGTTTGGTTCACCGATCCGCCGGTGACGATGGAGAGGCCGTCCACACGCCCGAGCTGCGATGCGCGGTTCCCATTCAGGTAGGCGGCAATCGACACGCCACTGGCGTCGGTCTGGCCTCGGTTGTAGACCTTGGCGTAGACGACGAACGGCTGGCTCTGAATCACGTTCTGCGTCGCGGTGTAATCGGCTTGTCGCACTTCGAGATCGGGTCCCGTCCGGACTTGGACGTTGGAGAAGACGTACGTCGCCCAATGGGTATTGTCCGCGGCACTCACCGCGGGATATGCGTTGAAGGAGACGCCGTCCGTGACCGTTGAGGTCGTGTAGGTCAGGACCACGTGGAAGTTCCCGAACGATTGTCCGTTCGGCAACGTCGCGGACGTGATCTGATCCGTATACAGCGGGATCCTCGCGTGCCCGGAGCCGTCGGTCCGGTTCCATGCGTTCGGACCGCTAGCGGCGCGCCCCAGGAACCAGAGCGTTCGCGCGCTCGGGATCGTCGAGGGGCCGTTGTCGGGATACTGCGCCGTCGCGCCGGTCGGACTCGAGGAGGACCAGATCGCGGTCCCCGATACGGCGAACGAGGTCCGGTCGAGGACCGTGGCATCGAGCCAGCGGAACAAGTTCACGGAACCGCCCACTGCGGTCGGCCGGAACGCGGCCGTCCAGTTCGAGCTGTAGATCGGATCTTGCGTCCGATCGATCGTGACATTGTACAGATACGCGGCCGAGGTTCCGTCGACCTGCAATTCGTTGTGCGTGCCGATCACGTTCGAGTAGTCCACGCTGATGTAGGAGTCGTATGCGTACAGCGTGCTCCCGCTCAGGGTGAAGTTGAAGTTCGCCGCGCCGGACCGGCCCCCTTCAGAGAATCGGCTGTCCTGGTAGAGATGATCGATTCGGGTGCGGTAGAGGGTCGCGGTGGTCGCTCCCGTCCATGTGATGATCGGGCCATCGTCGTTCAGTTCCAAGTCCAGCCCCGAATTCTGAATTTCCGAGTCGCTGAAGCCGGTGATCGTGGCATCCGTCATGTTGAGCGAAGCGCCCGTCGCATTGAACCAGCCGGGGAATTTCAACTTCGCTCCGTTGGACATGGCGAACTGGCTTCCGGCTCCCGAAACCGTCAAGGCGAGTTTCAGGTACGGATTGATCAAGGTTGGGTTGGTCGTGACGATCGAATTGTCAAGAATGAGTGCGCCACCGGCGTTCACGTTCAGGGAATAGCCCGCGTGGTTGCCGTCCTTCGAGAACTTCAGGCCTCCGTCGATCAAGGTGAGGCTTCCGCCGGAGTTGATGTTGATCGAGCCGTCGACGGTATAGAGTACCCCGCTGCAAACCTGGGGCGTTGTGATCGTCCAGTCTCCGGTGATATTGATCCCGATCTGGTCGCAAGTGCCCGCGCGCGTGGCGGGGCTCAGCGCGACAATCGCCGCGAAGATCCCGACGAAGGCGATGGACCAAACGATCAAGAGACTGAGTGCCTTCCCATTCCGTGCGGCTCGGTTCGACATCCGAAGACCTCCCAAGGTCGAGTCTCGAAGAACCTCCGCAATACTGCGACCGGTGGGCATGTTACGCGGGCCATCCCGGCCCGGTTTATAAATAGGTTACCGAGCGATTATCTATCGCGATACGGACCTGTTCTCGCGAAAAAGAACAACGAGTTCCTATGGAGGAAAGATTTTTATCTATATTCATGCATGAAAATCGTGGAAAACCCGCGAAAATCGCGGAAAATTCGTGAAACGCGCATCGTTCGGCCCGTGCGTGCGATGTGCGTAGGACGGTCCTCTCGTTCGGCTCAAATCACCTTCTTCTTCAGGACCTTCTTCACGCTCACGGGGGCCTTCTTCGCCCCCTTGTCATCCTCTCCGCCCAAACGGTGGCCACATGCGTAGCACATGATCGCATCGGCGGAGATCATCGTGCCGCAGGCGGGACACGGTGTTTCGGATTCGCTTTCGGATTCCGAGACCTCTTCCGCATCCGATTCCTCGTGGAGACGATGGCCGCATGCGTAGCACATGATCGCATCCGCGGAGATGCTCGTGCCGCAGGCGGGACAGGGGATTTCCGATTCGCCTCCTGAGACAGCCTCCGCGGGCACCGTGGGCTTGGCCGCGACCTTCGCGGTCTGAACCGTGGCCGTTTGAGCCGCCGGAGCGTTCTTCGGCGCCGCCGACTGCGGGGTCACCGGAACCGGCTGCGGCCGAATCCCCGATGGCGAGCCCGTGGGCGAGACCACGACGCGACCGGCGGCCGTCGGCCCGGCAAAGGCCGCGGTCGAGGCGGCGGATCGCATCGATTGCTCTTGTGCGAGGATCTGCTTCTCCTTCTCCAGGAGCCGCTTGCCCTCTTCGGCGATTTTTGCCCGGCCAGCCGCAATCGTTTCCTCTTCGGCGGCAAGCCTCTTCTCTCGCTCCATGAGCTCGCGGTTTCGGTCAATCTGCGCTTGGAGGGCCGCCTTCTGTTCCTCGAGGAGCTTGACGATTTGCTCCTGCCGTCCCGCGATTTCGTTCTTGCGGGCGGCGATCTCCCGCACCTGCGCGACCGTCTCCGAATCTCGATGGGCAATGTCCTCTTCGCGCCTTACGAGAGAGTCGAGCCGCTTCACGAGTTCCTGTTCCCGACCGACGAGTTGGTTCTCCTTCGTCAGGATCTCCTGTTTCGTCGCGGTGAATTCCTGTTCCCTCTGATCGATGCTGCGTTCCTTCTGTTCCAGTTCCTTTTCACGAGCCCGAAGGCCCTTCTCGCGGCCTACGATGGAGTCCCGTTCCTCCGCGAGGGCGGTCCGTTCTTGCTCCGTCATCCGGCGGTCTTCATCCAGCTTCGAGGCTTGCTCCTGGATTGACGATTCGCGCTCCTTGAACTCGGCGTCTCGCGACCTCAGGCTCTCCTCAAGCTTTTTCAGTGCGTCCAGCGCGTCTAGGATTGATGCTTCGGCCATTTAGGGCGCCCTCCCATGTTCGATCGGCGAGCCGAGCCTTTCGGGCTTCGGCTTGTGAAACGTCATGCTATCACATCCCTCCCGCTTCGAAGATCGGACCGAGGACAGTGAGTCCTCCCTTGCGGATCTCGATCGCGTGCTTCTCCATCGAATGATCTGTCGAACGCATCTTCTCCACCTGCAGATACCGGACGAGCTTCCCCCGAGCCTGGTCCAGGCCGAGCAACACGATCCCATCGACGAGGAAGCCCTCGTTCCCGAGGAGCTGGCTCTCCCCATCCGGGCTTCGTTCCATGACGACGAGGGAGGTGAGCTCATTGTCTCGGAGCATCTTGAAGAAGTAGAACATCCGCTTGCGCATGTTCGTCGTGTTCTCCATCAACGAGTACAGCGCCCCGAGCGAGTCCAGGGTGAAGATCTTGAACTTGTGTCCGTGGACCTTGCGATAGTGGACGATCATCCGCTCGATGAAGGCGAGGTAGTCCGTCTGGTCCTCCGGGCCGACGACCGCGTCGATCTCCCGCAGGTCGGTGAAGTCGCTGATCTGCATGTTCATGGAGAGCTCGACGCCAAGCGATTCCATATTCCGCAGGTGGGACTGGACCGTCTCCTCAAGGGTGGTGTACAATCCGAACTCCCCGGTGTCCTTCAGATATCGGGACATCAGCGTGTAGCAAAAGGACGTCTTCATGGAACCGGGAGGCCCGGTGACGAGGATGACTTTCGGGGGCAGAATGTCGGTGCGGATCACTTTTTCAAGTCCATCGATTGCATTGCGGAAGGCCATGGCCACGCCGTATGACTCGTTGCACGGGTCCAAGGCTGACTTAATCGTTTTGCGCTGATTATCTCCCGGATGACTTATCATTCTCTGGACTGAGTCCCAAAAGTCTTTGTACGCTGCTCAAGGATAGAAAACACGTCGACAAGTCGAGGTGTCGGCTTACGCCAGCGAAAGAAACGAAGGTCTGTCCCGTCTGCGATTCGTCCATCGAGGCGGACGCTCGGGTGTGCCCTTCGTGCCAGACCGACCTGACCCTGTTCGACCTCGCGGGCGGTCCGCAAGAGCCCGTCGAAGTTCCCGTCCGGGACGGCCGGAGCATCGACGAGATCCTCGCCTCGATCATGGACGGCAAAGAAGACCATCGGGAAATCATCGAATCGTTGAAGAGCGTCGCGCGCAACTCCCCAGAGGCTGGAGAGACCGCCGCGGCTTCCGATTCCGCTTCGATCGTGTCGACCGCGCGGGAACTCGGCGAGAAGTTCCTCTGCCCTGTGTGCGAGACCCTCGTCGCCGCGGACGCCACCGTCTGCCCGGGATGCGGAGCCGAATTCTCCGAAGGAGCCGCGACCGAGTACGAATGTCCGGTGTGCAAGGCGTCCGTGCCTGCGGACGCCGACCAGTGCCCCAACTGCGGAGTGCGCTTTGCCGACGACGGTAGTACGGCCGCGGCCACACAGCCGGCTCCGGCCGTTCCGCGGTCCCTGGAGGTGCCTGCGGCGGGAAGTTCTCCTGCATTGACGACCGTCGCCCTCGCACCGCCGTCCGCGAAACCGGCCCGTTCCCCCCTGCAGGGTCGGCTGGACGCCCTCCGTGAGACCCGGAAGGAGGCGGAGCGTCGGATTCCGACCGGGGACCGGAAGCTCCTCTACCGAGAGCTCCCCAAGCTCGTGAACGAGGTGAAACCCCTCCTGGTCTCCGCGAAGCGGATCGGACTCGAAATCGACGAAGGGAAGCGGATCATCAACGATGCCATCCTGGCGGGGAAGGGGCGCGACATCGAACGCGCGGTCACCCTCATCGCCGACGCCCGGCGGGCCCTCGATATCGCCTTCGTGGACTTCATCGGCAAAGGAATCGAGCGTTTCGTCCAAGAGATCCGAGCGGCGAAGGGAGAGGCCGGCGTCGGCCTCGTCACGCCGGGACTCCTGGAGGCCGTCGGTCGGATGGAAGCCGGCGACTACGACGGCGCCTGGGACACCTACCAAATCGTCCTCGACCGATTTGAGGCCGAGGCGAAGGATTTCCACGATGCGCGGAAGACGATCGAGGAGGGGGACCGACTCGCGCACGAAGTGCGTGCGATGGGGATGGATGTCTCGACCTCGGAGCGCCTCCTGCGCCAGGCGCGCGAGTCTCTCGAACGGAGGGATGTCGAAGCCGCGACCCGCATCGGCCAACAAGCGTCCGAACGCCTCAAGCGAGACGTCCCCGCCTTCGTTCAGGAGGAGATGCGCAAAGCCCGGAGCCAATTGCTCGATCTGAAGCTGAAGGGGAACGACCTCGCGAAGCCGATCGGGATCCTCAAGGAATCGAGCGCGCTCGTCAAACGGGAAGCGTGGGCCGAGGCGCTCCGCCAGATCCGGGATTTCTACAAAGAGATTCAACGCCTCGAATGAACGCACATCCCTTCACGGAATGCGGATCACTTCCATCTCCCGTTCGAGCACCTTCAACTCCTGTTCCTTGACGGTCCCAGATCCCAACGAGATGATCAGGGCGTACTGGCTCTCGGAGATGGCATCCAACAGACGACGAACGAATTTGAGGACGGCGTCGAAGGAGTTGTTCGACACCAAGTACTCGATTCCGTCGATCAACACAGCGCCCCGCGGCTGCTTGGACATGAAGTCCTCGATTTCGTAGACGATCCGCTCGAGCGCGGGCGCGATCCTGTCTTCCCCAGATCCTTCCCGGTCGGTGAGCCAGAGGACCCGTTCGGCGGGCAGGCCGTAGGTTTCGCGGACTCGCTTCGGATTCGTCCGCGTGATGACGAGTCCCCCACCGCCGCCACCGAGGAAGGCGGCGAACCGGCGGAAGGCCTCCAAGGGCCGTTCCTCCTCGATCAGGTAGCTGCGTCCCGGCGTTAGGCCCTGGAGGACGGCCGGTTCCACGCGCTCCACAACCGCGGGCGGAGGAATCGGCGGCGCTTCGAAGGCCGGTTCGGTCAGGACCTGTCTCGCAAGGTCCTCCGTGATCGGACGACCCATCATCGAGGAGAACGCCACGACTCGATTCAGGGCTCCTCCGAGTTCGCGGACGTTGTTCTCGACGAGGCCCGCAATGAGCTTCACCACATCCGGCTCGATCGTGACCTTGGCCTCGCGCGATCGGCGCTCCAGGATCGCGACCCGCGTAGCCAATTCCGGTGGTTCGATCCCCGCCACGAGGCCCGATTCGAACCGCGAGACGAGGCGGTCGTCGAGGTTCGCGATCGCCTTCGGGGGGCGGTCGCTCGCCAGCACGATCTGCTTCTCCGCGCCGTGGAGTTCGTTGAAGGCGTGGAACAGCTCTTCGTGGACCTCCGGCATCCCGCTGAGGAACTGGATATCGTCGATGAGCAGGCAGTCCACCCCGCGCACCCGCTCTCGGAACGCCCCCAACGCGCCCTTCCCGCGGGCCTCGGACAGACCCGTCCCGAACGCTTCACAGGTCAGGTAGAGGACCTTCGCACCGGCCTCGTGCGATGCGACATAATTCCCGATCGCATGGAGGAGATGCGTCTTCCCGAGGCCGGGACCCGACGTGATCAGGAGGGGGTTGTAGGCCTTCGCGGGCTGCTTCGCGACCGCGATCGCGGCCGTGTGGGCGAACCGGTTGCTCTCGCCGACCGTGAAGCCTTCGAACGTGAACCCGAGGGCCAGGTTCGTGGCGGCATCCCGCGGCGGGGCCGGTTCCTCGAGGGCTTTCTCGACCTCCTCGGAGGAGGGCACCGGGGCCTCGGACTTCGCGTCCCGTCGCTGCTTCATGACGAGCTCCAAGACCTTCTTCGTCCGTTCCTTGAAGTCCCGTTCTCGGGAGCGCTCGAGTTTGCGTCGGGATTCGACCCGCCGCATGCTCTCCGTGGCTTCCCGGAGCAGCTCGACCTCGGCATCGATGTCCGGATGCCGGATCGGGTCGCGCAGCTTCTCCCGGAGGATCGCCGCCCGGGATTCGAAGCCGGAGACGTCCAAGCCCGCCAGGACCTCGGAGGCCGCGTCCGCCTTCTTCACGGCTTCCCGCATCGCCAGGACCGAGGCCGTCAGGACGCTCGGCTCGGCATCCAAGTTCGCCTCGATCGCAGAGACGTCATAGGACCGTTCCTTCCAGATCCGCACCTGCTTCTCGATATCCCCGCGGTCCAGCGCCTGCGGGACCCTCGTCTTCTTCACGACCTTCGAGGCCCGCTCGAGGATTGCATCGGCGTACTCGCGGACGAGGCCGTCCATGTCCACGCGCGCGTGGAGCTCGAGGATGCACGACTCGTCGTAGGAGTCCTGCCACACCTTCTTCAGGGCGGTCCGCCCGCGGTCTTGCGCGTCCTCCCGCTGGTGCAGACTCGCCTCCGGGTTCCCTCCGCGGAGGAGCACGATCCCCTCCGACCGTTTGCCGCCGGACGTCCGGACGGTCCGGACGTAGCCCGAGAACGAATACTTCTTCAGGTCGAGGAGGAGTTGTTTCAGTGCGTTCGCCCCGCCCCGGGTCGTGCGGATGAGTTTGCCCTCTGGGAGTAGGAGGTCTTGGGGCGTAGGTTTCCCTCGGTCCTTGCGTCCATCCCCCGGGCCCCTCTAAAAAGGTTGCAACCTAGTTCCCCCGTTTGAGAACACACGCCTGGCCCCCGGAGGAAAAACCGCCACCGGCGCGATGCAAAAAGGCTATTACGCCGCGTCTTTCTGTCGCATTCTGATGGTCCGGGATTTCTTCACGATGGACGATTTTGACCTCGCCGGCCATACCGTGCTCCTCCGAGTGGACATCAACTCTCCGGTCGACCCGGCGACGGGACAGCTCTTGAACGATGCGCGGATCCGGGAGCACCTCACGACGATCCGCGAGCTCCGGCATTCGAAGGTCGCCCTCCTGGCCCATCAATCCCGCCCGGGGAAGGACGATTTCACGACCCTCGAGGCGCACGCGGAACGGATCGGCGCCCTCCTCGGCCGCCCCGTTCGATATGTTTCGAGCCTCTTCGGCCGCCCCGCGATCGAGGCGATCGATGCCATGCAGGTCGGCGACGTCATCGTCCTGGAGAACACCCGGTTCTACGCGGAGGAGGAAGCCCTCGCGGATGCGAAGCTTGAGAAAATGGCCAAGACGCATATCGTGCAGCGCCTCGCGCCCCATGCAGAATACTTCATCCTGGACGCGTTCGCCGCGGCCCACCGGGCCCAGCCCAGCCTCGTCGGATTCTGCGACGTCCTCCCGTCCCTCGCCGGTCGGGTCATGGAGCGCGAATTGACGATGCTCACACAGGCCGTCCTGAATCCGGAACATCCGAAAGTGGCCCACCTGGGGGGCGTGAAAGCCGACGATTCGATTGCCGTGGCCCGACACATGCTCGAAAAGGACGTCGTGGACACGGTCCTCACGTCCGGCGGCGTGGCGAACATCTTCCTCGACGCGTCCGGCGTGGACCCCGGTGATCCGACGACGGAGTTCATGCGACGGGAGATCGAAGACTATGAACAAGCCCGCGCCGACAGCAAAGATCTCCTAAAAAAATTCCCGACCCGGATCCTCCTCCCCACCGACGTCGTCTTGAACGACGACGGGGAGCGGAGGCCCGTCCCGGTCGAATCCCTACCCGCGAAACTCTTGGTGTACGACATCGGCCTGGACACGATCGCCCGGTACGTCGACGTGATCCACCACGCAAAGACAATCTTCTTCAACGGTCCCGCGGGCGTCTTCGAGCTGGACCCTTTCTCCGTCGGGACGCGGGAACTCCTGACCGCGGTCGCGGAGTCCGACGGACTCTCCGTCGTCGGCGGCGGGCACACCGTGGCGGCGGTGGAGCAGTTTGGCCTCCAGGACCGGATCGACCACGTGAGCACGGGCGGGGGCGCCCTCATCAATTTCCTCGCGGGGAAGGAGCTGCCCCTCGTCACGTCGTTGCGACATGCCTACAAGAAGTTCGCGAAAGGCGAGCCCAAGGCCTGAGAGGCTGGTCAGTCGGCACCCCATCAACGCGTTATAGGCCGACCGCTTTCCGGCGACGGATGGTCCGACTGCGGAGGCCTCCCGAATGGGGCGTGGAACCCGTCCCGGCGTCGCTCCGCGTCCTGCGGACGTTCGACCTGTTCATCCTGTGGTCGAGCCTGGGCGCCGGACTCCTCGTCCTCGCCGCGGGGGCGCTCCTCGTCACCGCGTTCGGTCTCTCGCTCTGGGAAGCCGCCTTCGTGTCCTTCGGAGGTTCCCTCCTCGGGAGCCTGCTCCTTGCGGGGGCGGGTCATCACGGCAGTCGAGCGGGCGTGCCGACGATGGTCAGCCTCCGACCGGTCTTGGGCCGGGTCGGATCCTACGCGCCGACCGCCTTGAACATCCTCCAACTCCTCGGTTGGACCGCGTTCGAACTCCTCGTAATGGCGCAGGCGACGGCCATCGTGACGAGGGATTTTCTGGGACCCTGGACGGCGGCGTTCTTCGTCCCGATCTGGGGCGGGGTCACGATGGGTCTCGCCCTCGGAGGCCCCCTGGCGGTCGTCCGAAACTGGCTCGAGCGCTTCGCGATCTGGATCGTGTACGGCTCCACGATCGCCGTCGCGATCGCCCTCGGACTCCATCGTTTGGACCTCAACGTTCGGCCCGCCCCGGTGGCAGGCCGCTTCGCCGGGACCGCTTCGCTCCTCCTGGGACTGGACCTCGTCGTCGCGATGCCGATCTCATGGTGGCCGTTGATCTCGGACTACAATCGGTTCGCCCGTTCACCCGGAGAGGCAGCCGCGGGCACGAGCCTTGGCTACGTCGCCGCGAACACGTCCTTCTACCTGATCGGGGCCGCGCTCGTCCTCCTCGGGATCACCTCGTTCGGATTGGACCCGCAAGACCCGTCTGCTTTCTTGTGGACGCTCGGCCTCCTGGGTCTGAGCGCGCTGCCGTTGCTCGCGATCCTCGTCGACGAGACCGACAACGCCTTTGCGGACGTGTACTCCGCGGCCGTGTCCGTCCAGAATCTTTCGGTGCGGCGTAGACAGGCGACGACGATTGTCGTCTCCACCGTAATTGGCATCGCTGCGGCGTGGTACTTGGTCGGCTCGGGCCAAGGGATCGGCGGACCGTATGAGACGTTCCTCCTCCTGATCGGAGGCCTCTTCGTCCCTCTGCTGGGAGTCGTGATCGCCGAAACCTTTGTGGTGCGCCGCTCACGCTATTCGCCAAGCGACTTCTTCCAAACGGGGCCGCGCTGGCGATGGCCGGCTTTCGCGAGCTGGTTCCCCGGGACGGCTCTCTATTTTGTGATCGTCTGGTTCGGCCTCCCGATCGGTGCGACGTTGCCATCGTTCGCCCTCGCCGCCGGTCTCCACGTGGTCTTCTCGAAGGTCGAACAAGGATCTGCGCGCTCGTCGCCGCTCGGTTCTGGCGGTGACCCATGACCGCCCCTTTCATCCGGTGTTGAGCTTTTTCCGTCGTCCCACTCGGAGCATTTCGCGGTAGCCCAGGGCGAAGAAGATGACTCCGAGCAAGGAGAACACGACACCATACAGGACGGCGACCGTCCAGTCGACTGGGACGTTGTATGGCGTCACGAGGAAAAGGGTGAGGACGTTCGCAAAGAAACCTGCCGCGAGGACGGTGGATACGGCGACCCCCCACCCGGACGCACCCAGATCCTCGAAGACAGAGAACTTCCGTCGCTGCGCCTGATATTGCAAGAAACCCAGCCACGCACCGGTGAAACCGATGGTGGCGACCGGGCGGACGAAGCTCTCGATGACCATGCGAATATCCAGGACGAATCCTCCGGCGACGGACGCCAGAGAGATGCCGGGAGTTTCCGAAGGGCACTGGCCGGGAGATAACGATCCTGAGCCGAACAGGTTCGCGTTTTCTGTCACCTGTGAATGCTGAGGCACGAAGAAATGGCTATAGCCGAGGGAGTTTCCATCTAAGAGGAACCCAATCGACGCGTCACCATCCGCGGTGCCCGTGTTCACCAGCGTGAAGGTCCAGCGAAACCGGTTCGCGTAGTAGCCGTTCCCCATCGGGACGCAGGCTTCGGTGACGTAGTTCGCGGCCGTCAATGTGACTCGCGGTTGTAGCGTCGTCTGGTGCCAAAGCCAGAGGAGAACGGCCGACATCACGAGGGCGGCGATGACAATGCCGACGACCGCGACGAGGAACCACCCGCGGGACTTCCGAGATGGCGGGGACGTGCCGCTTGCCAGCATCTCTCCCGCTAACGATATGGGCCGAACCGAAATTGAAGATTTCGTATTCGACTGCGGGCTGGCCGGGTCACCGCTCGCGTGCGCGCGGGGTGGCCGACCTTATAGCCCGCGGTCACATTGGCGCGGCGGGCTCCATGAGCGCGCAAGGCGAATCCGTCGCCGGACTCGGAAAGGCCAGGGTCGAGGCCCTCACAGACGGCATCTTCGGAGCGGTCATGACGATCCTTGGGCTGAGCCTCACCATCCCGTACATCACGGGCCCGCCCATTCAGCCCCTGCCGCCCCCCGAGAACATCATCGTTGGCGTCTTGGTCTACGCACTGAGCTTCGTCACGGTGGCGGTCTTTTGGGTCGCCCATCATATCGCGTTTTACTACATCCGGCGGACGGATCGGACGCTCATCTGGTTGAACAACCTCCTCCTACTCTTTGTCGGTCTCCTCCCGTTGACGACGGCCCTCATCGGCCACCACGAGATCGTGCAATTGACGGTGGTCGCCTATGGGTTCAATCTCCTCGCCGTCCAGCTCTCCCTCTACGGAACCTATTGGTACGCGACGCTCCACCACCACTTGGTGGACGCGGACTTGGACGAGGCCCTGATCCGCCTGGGGCGGCGCCGGATGCTCCTGGGGCCATGCTTGTCCGGGGCTGCTATCCTGATTTCCTTCGTCCATCCGATCCTGAGTCTCGGAGTGTACATGCTGTTCCCGATCCTGTACATCCTTCCCGGGCGGATCGATGTGTTCTGGCGGCGCCAGGAGCTGAGATAGACAGCCCGAAAGCCCTCCGAATTCGAAGCCCTCTCATCGTCCGGCACGAGATCGAAGCCACCGCAGGGATTCGAACCTCGGACCCACAGTTTACGAATTTGTCGTTTGCACGAACACCTACAAGTTTGGAGAGGAGCCGCCTGAGGGCTTTGCTCCCTCGACCTGCAGTTCCTTCGGTGCAAGCGTCTTCCGCCTGCGCATACGAAACTGCCGCTCTGCTGGGCTGAGCTAAGGCGGCACAACCGCGAGGAAAAGCTCCCACGCCATAAAGATTCCGAGACGACTCCGGAGGGCCACCAATGTTAAAGGCGATTCGGCCCTTCGCGCGGATGTGGAACGCGTCGCGGGCTGGTTCTACGACGGACGGCGTTTCCGGGAAGGCACGGTGGGTTGGGAAGAGGACGTCATCCTCGAAGTCCGACCCGGCCGGGCGCGGAATCCCCTCGCGACCGGACTGATCATCCCCGGCCTCTGGAATGCGCACACGCACCTGGGGGACGCCGTCGTCACGCAAGAACTCACGGGGACCCTGGAGGAGCTCGTCGCTCCGCCACACGGGCTCAAGCATCGAATCTTGGCGAAAGCGAAAGACGACGCCGTTATCGGGGCCATGCGGCGCGCGATGGCAACGATGCTTCGAACGGGGACGACGGGCTTCTCCGATTTCCGAGAGGGCGGCCTGAAAGGACTCAAGCTCCTGTACGCGGCGGTCGCGGCGATGCCCCTTCAGGGAGTTGCCCTCGGGAGGCCCATGGGCCTGGAGTACGATGCCCGCGAGGTCTCCGCGATCTTGCGCGCGTCGGATGGCATCGCGGTCAGCGCCTACGTCGATTGGCCCGAAGACGGAATCCAGAAACTCGCCGCGCATGTCCGTCGGGAGAAGAAGCTGTTCGCCATCCACTGCTCCGAACGCATCCGAGAGGACATCGACAAGGTCCTCGACCTCTCTCCGGCGTTCCTCGTCCACATGCTCCACGCGACGGATGCCGACTTGGCACGATGTGCCGATGCGGCCGTCCCGATCGTCCTGTGCTCTCGATCGAACGCCTTCTTCGGCATGACGCCGGACATTCCGCGCATGATCCAGTCCGGGGTTCAGCTCCTGCTCGGGACGGACAACGCGATGATCAACGTTCCCTCCATGCTGCGAGAGATCGAATTCGCGTACCGTGTCGCCCGGATGAACGGTGGTGCGACCGCTCGAGCGATTTTCGAAATGGCCCTTCGCGGACGTCGTCTCGCCGATCCGGACCGCTCCGGCGCGATTCGGGTCGGGGAGAGGGCCGACCTCGTAGTCTTCGATCTGCCGGGAGGTTCGAGCGGTTTCGCGTCCTTGATGCGCGCGTCCGCGAGCGATGTGAGTCTCGTCGTGTCAGGAGGTCGCACGTGGCCGGCCCAATCGGCCGCGATTCCGAAATCCAAACGGCGCCGTCGTTCCTAAAACCGTCGATTTCCTCCCGTCGGGAATCGCCCGCGTGGGCCTGATTCGGTCTCCACCCCATGCTTTATCACCGGCCCTCCCCTTCGGGGCCGCGATGGCCTCGTACGAGGACGTCATGTCCTTGTCCGTCCGCCGCGGTTTCCTCTGGCCCGCCGTCGACCTGTATGGCGGCTTCGCAGGCTTCTACGACTACGGGCACAATGGCGTCCTCCTTCGGAGACGTTGGGAGGACCGTTGGATCGAGACCTTCCTCGGTCTGAGCGACAACTACTACCTGATCGACACTACGACGATTCTTCCGGAAGCCGCGCTCAAGGCGTCCGGCCATGTGGATCACTTCACGGATATTCTCGTCACGTGCACTCGATGCGGGGAGTCGTACCGCGGCGACCAACTTCTCGAGGCCGCGACCCACGAGGAGCAGGAGGGCCTCTCGACGGAAGAGATCGATGCGCGGATCCAGGAGCTCAAGATTCGATGTCCGAACTGCAAAGGGGTCCTGGGCCCCTCCCGCGAGTTCCACATGATGTTTCCGCTCGAGGTCGGACCGACGGGAAAGGATCGTGCGTACCTTCGACCGGAGACGGCCCAAGGCGTGTTCCTGAACTTCAAGCGGGAGTTCGAGGCGCTCCGCCGCAGACTCCCGATGGGGCTCGCCATCGTCGGGCGCGCGTACCGGAACGAGATCAGTCCGCGGCAGGGCGCGTACCGGATGCGGGAGTTCATCCAAGCGGAACTGCAGATTTTCTTCGACCCCGCGACCTTCGGGGACGCCGTGCCCTTCCAAGACATCGCGTCCGTCCCGGTCCGCGTGGCCTGGGCCTCCGAGAAACACGCCCCCACGGCCCATGACGCACCCGCGAAGGACCTCGTGGGCCACGGACTGCCTCCGTGGTACGTCTATCACCTCGTGCAGGTCCAGCGATTCTATCTGGATCTCTTGCGGATCCCGCGGGAGGCGTTCCGCTTCGCGGAGCTCGACGAGAAGGAACGTGCGTTCTACAACAAGATCCACTTCGATATCCAGGTTCGGCAGGAGAGCCTCGGAGGATTCAAGGAGGTCGGCGGAGTCCACTACCGAACGGACCACGATCTGAAGGGACACGAGGCCGGGTCCCATGCAAAACAGTCCGTGACCTTCGGCACGTCGAAGCTCGTCCCCCATGTCCTGGAACTGTCGTTCGGCGTGGACCGGAATGTGTGGGCGCTCCTCGACCTCTCGTATGCGAAGGGAGAGCGCGTCGTCCTCCGGCTGCCGGTGCAAGTCGCACCGGTCCCGGTCGCGGTCTTCCCCCTCGTGAACAAGGACGGCCTCCCGGAACGGGCCGAAGCGCTGTACGCCGACCTGCGGAAGCGGATCACGGCGTTCTACGACGATTCGGGCTCCATCGGCCGCCGATACGCGCGGATGGACGAGATCGGGACGCCCTTCTCGGTGACCGTCGACCACGAGACGCTCGAAGGGAAGGGCGTCACCTTGCGGGAACGCGACTCGCAGAAACAGATCCGCGTGAAGGAAGGAGACCTCGCGACTACACTCAGCCAACTCCTGTCCGGCGAAGCGACGTTCCCCGCGTGAGACGATGGGGACGCCCCGCGGCGTACTCGCATTCGTCGAGCGACTCGAAGGACGGATGGCCGATCTGCTCTCCGAGGAGACGCGCGTGATCCTCGCATACTCCGGTGGCCTCGCCAGCACTCTTGTCGCCATGGTCGCTCGCAAACGGTGCGATCTCGTGTGCGTCGTTGCGGGCGTCGAGGACTCCGCGGCCGTCCGGGCCGCGAGGGCGGCCAAGGCCCACCTGGACTACCGGGTTCAATTCGTGCAACCCGACCTCGAGGGGACGCGTCGGATCCGCGACCGAATCAGTGCCGGGAACGCTCAGATGTCCACTGCCGCGGTTCGTGCGTTAATCCCACTCCGGATGGTCCTCGAGGAAACGCGCAGGCAAACGATCCTGGCGGGATTCGGCCCTCGGACTCTGGATGCAACGCTCGGGAAGATTCTGAAGGATTGGAGAGTGCTGTGTCCGCTCCTGGACCTAGCGCGAAGGCAACCTCTCTCGCGGTCCCTCCTTCGCGCGGCGGCACTCGCTCTCGGCCTACCGGTCGAATGGGCCCGCGCGGCGCACCGCGAGCCTGCGACGAGTGCGGGAATCAATGATTTCCTCCCCGCAAACGGACCGCTGCGCCACTGAGATGAGCATCACAGAGAGCCGACCACGGAGCGCATCCGTGCCACCGATTTCCTCGATCGGGACCCCTGTATTCGCAAGGATGACATTGAGCCAGCAAGCGTTATAAGCGTGGCCCCTGCATGGAGCGGCACCGCGATGGTCGACGACCACATCAAGCGTAAGATCCTCCTCCTCGGCGACGGAGCCGTGGGCAAGACCAGCCTGATTCGGCGCTTCGTCGTGGACAAGTTCTCGGACGAATACATCACGACGATCGGGACGAAGGTCACGAAAAAGGACCTGCGAATCGAGTCGCCGGGCAAGGTCACCGACCTGACGTTCATGATCTGGGATGTCCTCGGGCAGAAAGGGTACAAGGGCATCCAGGAGAGCTCCTTTCAAGGGGCCAAGGGAGCGCTCCTCATGTACGACGTCACGCGTCCGGAGACCGCGGAGAGCCTCCAGAATTATTGGATCCCACACCTGGTCGTGGTGACCAACCCGATTCCCCTCGTCGTCGTCGGGAACAAGGTGGACCTCGCCGATTCGCGACGGCAAGCTCAGGAGGAGCTGGACGATCTCAAGGAAGCGCTCGGCGTGACCGGCTTCCTGAGTTCCGCGAAAACCGGGCAGAACGTGGAAGCGGGATTCCTCGCCCTCGCGAAGTCGATCATCGCCCAATCCGACGCGAAGATGTCTCGGCGCGAGGCCGTCGAGGTGGCGACGCACGAGTTCATTGCCGTGACGGACCAGATCATCATGGACTTCTGTGACGGCATGGGGGGTCAGGAGGCCGCGATGCCCATCGTGCGGCAGCAGCTCACGCGCGCGGGCGTCGATGTGAAAGCGCCGACCCGGGATGGTTTGCGCCTCGCGGTCGACTATCTGGCGGAAACGGAGTCTTCCTTCCGGAACGCGGCCGACGTCGAGGCGAGCAAACGGAAGCGCCTCGGCTGGATCAAGGAAGTCGCGTGATCAGAGCCTCCGCTCCATGTACGGCCGCTCCAGTCGGTAGCCGAGAGAACGATAATACCCTCGGACGCCCACGCCGGACGTGACACGCATCCGGGAGATGCGAAATTCATCGCCGGCAATCCGCTCGCATTCGGCCATCAATCGCCGTCCGAATCCGCGATGCTGCCAATGCTCCCCCGCTGACTCGTGGATCGGCACCAGCCGGCCGAAGACCTTCAACTCGCGGACGGTCGCCTCTTTCGCTCCGATCCTGAGGCGCGCGTAGGCGACGAGCACGTCGCGCCCAGGATCCTCGATACTCAGGAACACCTCGAGGCCGTCCGAGGAATCGTACTCCGTGCGTAGCAGGGTGAGCGCCTCGAGGCGGGGCGAGACTCCGCGGAAACCGACTTCGCGACACCGGACGCAATGGCAGTCGAGGCCTCGGGATCGGAGGAGCTCCTTCGCCAACACACGTAGGTCCCCTCGCTTCGGTCCGTCCTCGATGTCCGGCGCGCCGATCTCCCGCTGGACGCGTTGGATCCGGCACCATCGCGGGACGATCGCCTTGACTCGGGCGATGAGCTCCACGGCGTCCTCGGTGCCGAGGGGCGTGTATCGGCCGGATTTCCAGAGCCCATGCAAGGCGGTCCCCGGCAGGACGAGCGTCGGATAGATCTTCAGGAAGTCGGGACGGTAGGCGGGATCCTCGAAGAGGACGCGGAACGATTCCATGTCCCGGTCCGGATCCGATCCCGGAAGGCCGGGCATCATGTGCGCCCCGACCTTCAATCCGGCGTCCTTCGCGAGGTGCATCGCCTCCCGGGATTGCCCGTCCGTGTGGCCCCGGTGGACCCTTTCCAACACGTCCTCGTGGGTCGTTTGAATCCCCAGTTCCACGCGGGTCGCACCCAGGTCCAAGGATTCGGCCACCTCGACGCCCAGGAAACAGTCCGGCTTCGTCTCGATCGTGAGGCCAATGCATCGGCTCGCGGCCGATTCGTTGGCGGCGTGCGCGGCCGTGAGGTTCGGAGCCTCGAATCCGTTCAGCCCGTCGAAGCACCCTTTCACGAACCACTCCCGATATCCCGCTTCGAGGGCGGTGAACGTTCCGCCGAGGACGATCAAATCCACCTTGTCCGTATCATGGCCGATCCTTTGCAAGGCCTCGACCCGGGACGCGGTCTGCCCCCTGGGATCGTAATGATGAACCGCGGCCCGACGGGCAGCGGGTTCCGTGCCCAGGTAGGACTGGGGTGTGCCGAACCGAGGTCCACCCGGGCAATATGTGCAGACACCGTGCGGACATCCGTGGGGAGCGGTCATCACAGTGACGACCGCGACCCCGCTCGCCGTTCGTGCCGGCTTCACGCGCAGGAGGTCCTTCATTCCCTCCCGATCGGCCAGGGGCATCCGCTGGAGGATCGCCGCATCCGAGGGAAGGCCTCCGAGACGATGCGCGCGTGCGAGGCGCAGCTTGATCCGCTCGAGCTCGTCCTTCGAGGCGGGCCTTCGATCGCGGATCTCTCCGGCCAAGGCCTCGACAAATTCCGCGTCGAGACCGCCCACGAGGGTCAGCCTGGCTCCTCCGAGCGCACAGGGGCCTCCGGGACGGCGGCTTGCGCCCGCCCAAACAGGTCCACTGCGCGCGCGAGTCCGACGCCGAGAGACGCGAGTCCCGCGAAGACGAGGGCCGTTCCCGCGATGATCCCCGCATCCAGGGCGGGCGAGTGGGAGAGTTCGTTGATGGGACTCACGAAGACGCCAATCCAGTCGAAGAACAGAGCGATTTCGAATAGGGACAGCAACAGGACCCCTGCGAGCCCGAGTCCGAGCCCTCGAATCCGGGATCCTGAGACCCCGGCCGCGAGATTTGCCCTCCAGAGGGCCGCGGTGAGTCCGGCGAACAGCACGATCTGACCGAGCCCGGAGGTGATTGCGAGGACCTGCCTCGCTTCCGGAATGGAAAGGTCGAACGCGTCCGCGGTCCCGTTGGGAAAGATCCGGAGCAGCTGGGAAATCAGGTACAGCCAAACCGCCAGGAACGCGAGGCCGAGCCAACCGCGCGGCGGAGGAATCCTACGAGCGGGCACCGGTGCCATCGTCATGGAAAAGATATCTCGCGACGGGACATGAACCTTGGTACGGGTCGATGCTAGCCGTACATCGTCCCGTGCTTCTCGACCTTCGGGGCATCGCCGGGCACGTGCTCGAGGACATCTACGGCGAGGACGACGTGCAACGGGATCAGTCGGAGCTTTCCTTTCATTTCCTGATGGCTCTCGTCCAGTTCGATGACGATCGCATCGTCGGTTCCAATCGTCGCGTAACCGCGGAACACGCCTTTCGTCACCTTCGTGCGCTCCCGCGTCTCCATCGATTCAATGCGATAGCGGGAACCCTTGGTCAGGGAGGCAATCTCGTCAGCCAAGCCCCTCACCTCCGTTGCTCCGCGAGCTTCGCGAGATGGTCGACCGTCTTGCGGTAGTTCTCCATAGCGATCTCCACGTTCGATTCGACGAAGTTCCACGCTTTCGAGAGATTTCCGTATCGAATACGGTAGCCCTTGCGGATCGTCCCGCGCTCGTTCACGTTCACCTCGTCCAAGAGGTCCATCTCCTTGAGTTTGTTGATGTGACGGTAGATCGTCGCCTTCGTCGTTTTCAGCTTCGCCGCGAGCTGTTCCACCGTCCACCCCTTATCCATCCGGCCCAGGAGGCATTCGACGAAGAGCCGGTAGGGCACCGAATCCCGGACGCTCGAGGCGTCCGTCTTCGGGTCGTACCCTTTCGGGATGTACCCGATCTGCGTGAGGAACAGGAGGGACACGTCGTCGATGTCCTTCAGCGGCGTGAGGGGGGTGTTGCTCACAATGACGATTTCGAACGGCAGAAGGAACCCTTCCCCCGGGTATCGACAGGGAATAATTAAGGCTTACCATTGAATTATATCGTATATGATAATAATAATCATGCTCAGACGTCGATAATTCCACTGTACGTATCGACGCGCAGGCCGCGCGCCCGAAGCTCCCGGACGAGCACATTGATGCCGATGCTGTCCGAAGCCAGGTGACCCGTGACCACGAGGTTCTTCGGACCCTCGCGGCCGTAGACCTCCCACAACCGTCGGAGGGCCCCCGCATCGATGTGGATGTAGAAAACCGTGTCGATTCCGTGGTCGAAGGCCGCGCGAGCGACCGGGACGCCTCCGTTCGTCCCCGCGCCGTGGTGGACCGCCCATTTTCCGAGGGGATTCTCCGCCTTCCCCATGCGGACGACGATGCGGGTTTTCGCCGCTCGGAATTCCGGGATCGTTTCGAGCGCTGCGATCGCGTCGCGCACATGGGCGTCGCGAGGGAGACGGGCTCGCAGGGTCTCGTCCATGACGCGTCTCCCGATTTCGTCGCAGGGGTTGTGGATGCACATGAGCCCCATCCCCATCAATCGAGCAACCGACGGCAGGTGGTCATAGTTCTCCGCGTGGGCTCGGGGCTCCCGCTCTTCCTGCAGTTCCCGGACCGCGGAAGCGGCAGCGTCGCCCGGTACTCCATGGTGCGTCAGGATATCCCCGTGTTTCGAGAGGACCTTCGGAAACTCCAGGATCGCGCTCCCTCCGGTCGGATGGTGCGCGATGACGAGGTCGTAGCCCTTCTCCTTGGCCACGAGCAGGTCCGCCGCGTCCACATCGATGCCAAACAGCGCGCGCTTCACGTCCTTCGCCGGGACATTGATCGTCGTGTCGGCGGGGGTCTCCGACTGCTTCGCGAGACGAAGCGCGATGTTCAAGATTTCCTCGGAATCCATCAAAGGCCCGGAGGGACTAAACCAAGATAAGCCCTCGGACGGCGCCCCTCGCCAATCCACCCACGCCGACCAAAACCTTTTCGTCTCGCCGTCGATGCCCCGGCGGGAGGAGGTGTCATGTCCCGCGCATCGGCAGGAGAGATCACACGAATCGGTGTCCTCGTGCGGATCCCGCCCGCCCTCCGTTCGTACACGGCGGGAGAGGACGAAGTCGTCCTCGATGCATCGGACCTCGCCGGCATGCTGAAGGCGCTCGATTCCTCGTTCCCGGGAATCCGGGATCGGGTCGTCGACGAGGCTGGCCGACGACGTCCGTATGTGAACTTGTTCTTGAACGAAGACCTCGTGATGACGCCGCTTCCCTCCGTGGCATTGAAGCCGGGGGACGTCGTGCATATCTTGCCCAGCGTGGCGGGTGGTTGACATGGCAGGAACGATCAAGAAAGACAGCGTCGTGGTGGCAGTCGGGACGAAGAAAGGCGGATTCCTTTTCCATTCCGCGGACCGGAAGAAATGGTCCGTCGCGGGCCCGTTCGTGGCGGGTGCAGCCGTGTACCACATGGGCCTCGACCCGAGGGATGGGCGGACCGTGTACGCGGCCGCGCCGCACGCCGCGGAACCCTGGGGCCCCGCCGTGTACCGCGGGCGAATCGGGAGCGAACCGAAGCCGACCTCTTCCTCGCCGAAGTTCAAAGAGGGGTCGGACCTCGCGGTGAGTCGGGTGTGGCACATCGAGCCGGGTTCCTCGAATGAGCCCGACACGATCTATGCGGGAGTCGAACCCGCGGCTCTCTTCCGCAGCGAGGATCGCGGAGACACGTGGGAGGACATCGGAGCCCTGAACTACCACCCCACGCGGAAGGAGTGGCAGCCGGGGGGCGGCGGTCTTTGCCTCCATTCCATCCTGGTCGATCCACGGAAACCGAAGCACATCGTCATCGGGATCAGCGCGGTCGGCGCCTTCGAGTCCCGGGACGCGGGACGCTCGTGGACCATGGAGAACCGCGGCGTGCGGGCGGGTTTTCTCCCGAACCCGTATCCGGAGTGGGGGCAGTGTGTCCATAAACTCGCGTGGGACGCCTCCGGCGACGGTTCGCTCTTCCAGCAGAACCACACTGGCACGTACCACCGTGGGCCGGACGGCGGTGCGTGGACGGAGATCACCAAAGGCTTGCCGTCGGACTTCGGATTCCCGATTGCGGCCCATCCCGATCGGAAGGGCACGGCCTTCGTTACCCCGCTCATCGGCGCCATGAATCGCGTGTTCCACAAGGGACAGATGGCCGTCTGGAAGACCGGTAACGCGGGCAAGACTTGGCGCAAGGCAACGAAGGGGCTGCCGGGTCCGAATGCGTATTTGGGCGTGCTCCGGGAAGGCATGTCGACGGACACGGAAGACCCACTCGGCCTCTACGTCGGAACGAATACGGGACAGCTGTTCGCAAGCCGCGACGAAGGGGAATCTTGGAAGATGCTCGCCGACTTCCTCCCACCAATCTTGTCGGTCAGCGGCGGCATGGCGCGATAAGCCCTGATGAGTGCCCCTCCTGCGGAGGCACGCACAAGTTGGAACGGGAAGTACGATGACGGCTCACACCGCACCGCCCGACGCTGGTCGTTTCAAAAGACGAACATGAGGATGAGGACCGCGGCAAGGAGCTGCGCGATTCGCCACGCCGTCGTGGTCCACGATTCCCCGCTCGCCGTGTAGGCGCCGAGGAACAGCGCTAGAGTCACGAAGAACCCGCCAACTCCGACGAGGACCAAGGCCGCCAACGTGATCGCGGCGATCGCCGGGGCGCTTCCGACGACGGCCACCATGGATCGGCTGATGAGGCCGGTCAGGAGGGCGACGAGACCGAAGACCAGGAGGCCCAGATGCTGCGTGGGCGACCTGCCCATGTCCCAGACTTTCTCGCCGAATCCTGGCATTGTTGTCCCCCCGGGTCTACGGCACGCCGAAGATGGTCGTCGAGCCCGCCAAGATCAGCAGGACCGCCAGGAAGGAGAGGATCACGAGGAACAATCGGACGAAGATATCCAGCTCCTCGAAAAACACGGCCGCGCTGATCAGACCGATGACGAACAGGAACATTCCGATGTGGGCGACCGCCGGACCCCAGACGAGGCCCAGATTCTCCCGGGCAATCGCGGCCTCTTGAGTCTCTCCGGGATTCGGCCGGGCGTGACTCTCATCCACAAGGATCGCTCCCGCCAAGAGGAAGACCAGCCCGACAACGATTGCCAGGCCCACGAGCCGGCGTCGATCCATCATCATCGGCCCACGCATCATCGGGGGTGGTGGCTGCAATCCAATCCCTGCCTTTGAGGGCGAAGTTATGTTCGGATTAATATATATTCCGCTGAATGGGCGACTCATATAGATTTCGCAAGGGCCATCCCCCGGGGGCACGGATTCGCGCCCCGGTGACTGTTTACAGCCCCAGTTTCCCCGGATTCAGGATGCCCGACGGATCGAGCGCCTTCTTGATTCGGCGTGCAAGGTCCACTCCAGTCCCGAGCTCCTCGCCCATGAGGTGCGCGAGCTTCACCCCGATGCCGTGGACGTATTCCATGGAGCCGCCCAGCGCATGGGCCTTGCGGATCAGCGAATCGAGCGCCTCCGCGACGGCGGCTTTTGCCGCGGCACGCTCACCGACGACGGGCTTCACGACTTCGACGGAGACCAGCTCCGGCTGAGTCCACAACCCGAAGCCGATCGGATGGACGTCGTAATGATGAAGGATCGGCAGCGCGGCTCGTCGGAATGCCAAGACCCGCGAACGAGGGAGGGCGACGTGAACGTAGTCGAAGATGGTCTCTTTCAGCGCGACGTCTGCGCGAGTGATCCCCGGGGAAATCTCGTCGTGCATGTAGATGATGTCGTGGCGGGTCCTCCAGTAATCCCGCGCTTCGCGGTCCGGCAGGGACCTCGCATGGGCCGCCTTCAGGCACCGGCGTGCGATCCTCCACGAGGCGGCCACAATCTCCTTTGCCCCGGCGAATCCCAAGTAGAGCGTGGGCGGGCCCGCCTCGCCGCTCCAGGGGAGGGCCGGGGCCTCGAACGTCTCCTCGAAGTCCATGACGCTGGGTGTCAATCCGCCGTCATAGAGTCTGTCGAGTGCCGCGAATCCGGTCGCGAAGTCCTTCAAGCGGAACGCGTGGATCTCCTCCGCTTCCGGGACGGGGAACACACGAAGGGTGGCGCCGGTCACGATGCCGAGCGTCCCTTCGGAACCGATGAAGAGATGTTTCAGATCCAGGCCCGTCGTGGATCGGGCGGCGGACCTGGTTCGGACCACGCTCCCATCCGCGAGGACGGCTTCGAGTCCCAGGACCTGGTCTCCCATCGTCCCGCGAAGATAACCGGCGTAGCCGATGCCGTTCGTCCCGATCGCCCCGCCGACGGTGGCCCGGGGCCGGGACCAGGGATCGTGTCCCAGCGTGAGACCTCGCTTCCGGAGCCGACGGTCCAGGACCTCCAACACGATCCCGGCCTCGACCGTCGCGGTACCGGAAGCGGCATCAATTGAGTGAACGCGACGCATGTTCCGAAGGTCGAGGACGATCGAATCGAATCTCGGACGAGCCCCGCCCATGAGACCCGTCCCACCGCCCCACGGAACCAGTTTCAATCCTGCCTCGACCACGAAACGGACGACCGTCACAACCTCGTCGACCGATTGCGGCAAGACCACCGCGGCGGGGGACGGACCGCGCTCTTCCAAGAGAGAGCCGCGGTGCGCGCGGAATGCGTCCGTCTGGTATCGTGGCGGAATCGAAGGTCCCGTCAAGACCCGGCTCGGACCGAGACGCTCCACGAGCGGCGATACGTCCGCGCTCACGGGAACGCAAAGGTCGCGGTCGTATTCAAGGCGAACGCCGTTTCAGGCCGTATTGAGGTCGCGCGGAGTAGCATCTTGGAGGGACGCAGTCAAAACCGACGTTGTGGTCGAGCCGCCCGGGAACACGTGAAGCGCAGTTCGATCGAGTCTTCGTCGCATTCAACCTCGTAGCCCGTCGTTTCATGAAGGACGTCCTTCTGTGCGCGAAGCGTGGAAGGCCTTCCGAGCCGGTGCTCGCCGGTAATTCCTCAAAACCGTTTCCTGTGGATCGCGGTTTGCGAGTGGTCGATAGAACGGGTCGGTCTACGTTCAAGCCGCATGTGCCGGGGTGGAGGGAGTAGTCGGTTCCGCTTCCTTGTCGCCTCTCCTCCATAAGCCCAGGATGCGCTATTTTCAAGCTGTTAAACAGCTACCAGCACAAAAATCGTCAGACAGTTCTCGGGAGGGAAACGCTTTTTATACCCTAGCGGTTGGAGGAACGAGGTCAAACATGCCGTACACGTACCAGGGATGGACGCTGTACTCGCGAGATGTGAAACTGAAGAAGGGACCGAAAGTAACGATCTACTTCTTCAGTAAGCGGAAACCGAAAAGCGGCAAACCGATGGACGAAATGCCGGCTGAGTCCGCCCCTCGCGACCCCATACGCCGAGGCATCTCGGGGGAGGCCCTCGGCCCTTTCCTTCTTTAGCGGACGTGCGTCCTTCGAACAAGACCGTGGCCGCAGATCTGTCTTCGATCCGTCAAGTGAACTTATTTGCTCCGCTCCGTCTTCACGCGAGCGATGCCCGAGGGGACCGTCGCGTTCGACGTGAATGCACCTGTGGAAAAGGTGTGGTCCTTCCTGAGCGACATGCAGCAGGTCGGCCGGTGCGTGCCAGGGGTCGAGAACGTCGAGGTCCTTGACGCCATGCACGCCCGATGGACCCTGACCGTGAAGATCGGGCCGCTCTCGCAGACGATCAAAGTCTTGACGGAAACGTTGGAACAAATTCCTTTCCGCCGAGGTCGCTTCCGTGCCGAAGCAGAAAACATCGACATGATAGGAACGACCGAACTCACGCCCGCGGGGAAAGGGACGAGAATCGTGTACACGATGGCGGTGAACGCGAAAGGTCCCTTGGCGCGAATCATGGACAACTTCATGCGGACGAAGCTGAAATCGCAGACCGAGGAATTCGCGGCCAACGTGAAGCGCGCCCTCGAAGGCTGAGAAACCCGACGTCACGGGGAGAATCGCCTCGGGTCTCGTTCAATCATGATAACGGGAGCCCAGCCCTTTTAAGCCAACGAGCGCGAATCCGGCACGTGGCCCTTGTCGGACCGCCCAATGGCGGAAGTCCGGCCCCTCGACCTCGATTGGTGGCCGAGGATCTCCTTCTGTACGACAAAGACGGGCAGTCCCTCTTGGACGACCACGCCCTGCGGATCCTGATCGCACTGCATCAGGAGAACCTCACCGCCCAGGCGATCGCGAGCCGATACCGTGTGCCGATCGCCGCGTGCTACCGGCGTGTGCGTCGACTCACGTCGCTCGGACTCATCTCGGAAGCAGGATTCGTCACGGAAGGACGTCGGCGGCCGGCCCGGCTTTACAAATCGGAAGTCGATCGCTTCCAGATCACGTACGGCAGCGGCAAGATGCTTCTGCTCCTGATGCTTCGAAACGGCACGGAGACGAAGACCTTGGTGGGGATCCCGCCGGACGTCGCGGTCAGTGGAACAGCGCCGCTACTCCCGCACGAAGTCGGGGAATATCCGTCCGCATGATGTCCGGATTCGCGTGCCGTGCGAGGGCCGTGTAGTATGCGAGGAATTGCATCGGAATCACGGAGACGATCGGCCGAAGGTACGGATGTGTTGAGGGAAGCCGAATCGACGCTCGCGGGTGCTCACCGATCATCGTGACCTCCGCGCCGGCCTTTGAAAGCGCTCGGCCGATTGCATCGGCGCGTATCCCATCCTCCCGGCTTCGGAGAAACACGATGGACTCGTTTCGATCAAGGGAGAGGAATGGACCGTGAAGGAACTGCTCCGGATGATACGCGCTCGCGGTCAATCCACAAGTCTCGCGAATTTTCAGGGCGGCCTCGAAGGCCGTGATCTCATCGAACCCCGCCCCGAGGAAAGTGATCTTGTCGCGTCGTGCGATCGGTCGCGCGATCCCACGGATGGCGCGTTCGGTCTCCAACGTCTTGCGGATGACCTGCGGCATCCTTGAGATGGCGCGCGTCAGATCGACCCGATCCCGCCTTTGGTGTGACGCTAGGGCCGCGAAGGCGGCCAACTGGGTCGTGTAGCTCATCGTGTTCGCCCACGAGCGATCGTGCATCGAGCCGATTACGAGGGTGCGGCGGACGATCTCCTCCATCTTCGTGTCCGGGAGCCCGCAGACGCCCACGACCCGATGACCGGCGCGCTTCGCGCGCGCGAGAGCCTGATTCGTCGTGGGAGTCGTCCCGCTATGACTCACCCCGAGGATCGTTGCCGTTCCGGGAGGATACGGACGGTTCGCCAAATCATACGCGTGAACCGCCTCGACCACGTTCCCCGCGCGGGCGGCGGCCTGCAGAACTCGAGCACCGTACATCGCCGCATGAAAGGACGTGCCACAGCCGGTCAGGACGAGATGTCTTGCCCGAGCGAGTGACGAACCGAAGTCGCTTGCCCGGACCCGCTGAATCGCCTCTTCAACGCGCGTCGGCTGGCTTCCAATCATGTCGTGCATGTGGAACGGATGTCGGCCCCGGGCATTTGGGAACGCGGCCATACGGTGGAATCGATCCTCGGCGTTTTAACCTCGCCGAACCGCGAGGACGAACCCGTTTGGCGGGAGAAAACGGAACAAGGCAGGTGAGTTTTAAATCTGATAATGGGCGGATTGTCGATACCACGAGGTGATCCGTGGACCCTCCGCCAAAAGACCCGAATTAGGCCAATGTCTGGCTATGCGGCGGGGCGACTTGGAGAGACTCCGGTTTCGCGGAGAAGCCGCTCTACCTCCGAAAGGAGGGCCGTATTCCCGAGTGTCCGAGCGATTGCGGCGGCTTCGTCAAGATGAGACCGCGCCTCCGCCGTCTCTCCGCGCTCCAGACAGAAGCGTCCAATGTATACGAGGGACCAGGCCAGGTCTCCCCGATCCGCGAAGGCCCGAAGCCCCCTTAATCCGCGATCCCACAACTGGGTCGCGCGACTCCAGCGGCCCAGTTCGAACTCTCGCTGTCCCTCGTACACATCGAGCAAGGCGAGCGTGTCCTTCTCCTCCAAGATTTGGACTAGCCGCTTCGCCTCCGCTAGCTCGCCCGCCGTCTCATCGGCGCGACCCATGTCCAAAAGAGACGCACATCGATTCATCATCGCGTATGCGACGAGGCGCAAGTTTCCGACAAGCCGTGCGATTTGCAGTGCCCGGTCGTAGCACTTCACGCTGTCATCGTATCGGCGAAGCGCGTGATATGATGTCCCGATGGAAATGCTACTTCGCGCCGTTTCCGTCAGATTCCCGGCTCGCTCCGCTATCCGCAGACCTTCTCGCTTGTACTCCAGGCCTCGCGCGAGCTCGCCCCGATCCGTCTCAATGCTCCCGAGGGCGGTGAAGCATCTCGACAACGCGGCCGGGTCGGAACCCTCCGTTGCCAGGTCGATCGCCGCGTTCATGTGGACGGCAGCCTCCGCAAGCCGCCCCTGCGTCCGCTCCAAGAGTGCCATCTCTCTGAGGACCTCTCCGGCCTCCGAAGGGTCGGGGTGGTCCTTCAGGCGCCCCTGAGCTTCTACCAGTTGGCCTAGGGCCTTCGCATGATTCGTGCGGCAGCGTTCGATCGAAGCGATCTTTCGAAGGAGGCGCGGCACCGACACTGCCCGCCCGGTCACTTCGCAACGCTGGACAGCGTTGCGGTACTCCAAGAGAGCCGGTTGAAGGTCCCCCAACGCCCGGAGAGCGTCGCCGAAGACCTCTGGCAGGATGCATCCAGCCACGGGATCAAGGCTGGCCCGATCAATCTTCCGCAGAACCGCGAGTAGGTCGGAAGCGGGCACGAAATCCTGGAGCCCCGCTCCCTGGGACGCCAGATACGAACCAATCTGCTTCAGATCTTCCGACTCGACGAGGTGATACATTCCCTCCAGACGGTCGTGCATCTCGGGTCCGTCCAAGAAGTATGTTGAGGCCAGAGAATGGAAGGCGCGTCGTCGTGCCTCCGGCAATCGGTCCCGGATGTATTCGCGAATCGAATCATGGACCACGATACCCCCGGAGATCGTCGGGGCGAGCAGGTTTTTTGACTGGAGGCTGTGAAGGCCGTTTTGCCACTCTTTGGAGAAACAATGCAGCGAGTCGAGGGGGACCAGCCCGCGGAACAGCGAGGCGGCTTCGAGAAGGATACGTTCTTCCTTAGACAGCGTCCGCCAGATCTCGTGCTCCAAGTACCGCGTCATTTCGCCGCTCGCGCTTGACCCGGTCTGGGCCGCGAAGGAGAGTAGGATGGGATGGCCCCGGGCAGAGTTCGCCGCCCGCCGGATGGCGACTTCGTCCCCAGCAAACCCTTTCGCCCGAAGCAGGGAGAGCGATGAGTCCACGTCGAGTCCACCCAGTCGAAGAACGTCGGGGCGGGCGTCTCTAGGGGCCTTGCGCCGAGAGGTCGATACCGGAACCGTGCGGGAGATCACGAGGACCTTCGTGCCCGCCGATTCGGAGAGGTGGAAGATGGGGCCGCGGATGAACCGCGAAAGATCAGCCTCCGCTCGATGGAAATTGTCGAGGACGAGGAGAATGGGCATGTCCGTGAGCTCGTGGATCAGGAGTCGGGCCAGGACGCGCGACTCCGGCTCGTCTCGCTCCTTCAAGAGGTTCGTGAGACCACGCTTGCCGAGACGGGCGAGGAACGCGGCGAGATCCCGCAAGAACGCGGAACTCGTCGTACCCTCATGAATCTCAAACCAATAGATGTACGGCCGCGGCCGTTGACGGACGAGCCAGCTGGCGACGACCGTGCTCTTTCCAATGCCCGCGATGCCGGTGACGATGAGCATGCCGACCCGGGAGGCAACCCACGTGTCAAGCGCCTGCTGCTCGTGAGACCGCCCGAACATCCGTCCGAGTCGGCGAAGCGTGTCTCCCCAGAGGACCGGTGGAACGGCACCCGAACCGATCCCATGCAGGCGCGTGAAGTCGAGGCGACCTCCTCGGACGAGCGACACGGCGGCGGTCAAGTTCACGTACGCCGGGAAAATCTCGGGGATCTCGGAGACCTGCATCGGGGTCGGGTCAAGACCCGGGGCGAGGACCTCTACGATGTCCCCCTGAAGCCGAGTCCGCAGCTTCGTCGCCTCGGCCCAGCCCTCGTGGGTGAGACGGTACACCGTCTTCCGCACCCGATGCCCGGGCACATGCGCCCGCTCGCCCGCAATAAGACCCATCGACTCCATTCGTGCAAGCCATTTCGTCGCCGTCGTCCGACCGGAATGCGTCGCTGAGGCGATGCCTTCCTGCGTCAGCGCGCTCAGGGTTGCCGGTTCATGTGCCGTGATCGAAGACAGGTGCGTCAGGACGCGAATCGGCGTCGAATAGAATCGCTTCCTCCGGTACCCCCGTGCCACGCGACGGACAGAGAAGGAACGCCACTTAAGGATAACCAAAACGGAACATTCCCAGGAGAGCCTATTCTCGAACATGATAGTACCTGGGTGATCCGGAACGTTCGACACCGAACCCGAACGGAATCCTTTTTTCAAAGAGAGGGACTCGCGTCGCGGATGAAGGTGCTCGAGTGGATCCGAGCGTCCCAGGCGATCTTGTTCGAAGCGTCAATCTTGCCCGCAGTCGTAGGAACCGTCGCAGCAATCCATGCTGGTGCGCGATTCGATGGGCTGTGGTTTGCCCTAATCCTCATCTCGCTCGTGGGAATCCAGGCGGGAGCGAACCTTTCTAAAGGATATTATGAAGGCCGCAATCGATCTGCACGTCCCGGTTCCCCAGGCTCCTGGTTCGCCTTTGACAGCTCCGCCGCGACGAACCTCACCGCCGATCCGCGGGACGTGCTCCGCCTCGCCAGGATCGGCTTCGGAATCGGCACAGGGGCGGGCCTTCTCCTTGTCGTCCTCACGAAGAACCCGGTCCTGCTCGCATTCGGCTTCGCGGGCGCAATCCTGGCATGGAGTTACAGCTCGCCTCCCCTCCAACTCAGCTACCGCGGGATCGGGGAACTGTCGACGTTCCTGGCGTTCGGACCTGTGATGACGGTCGGGGCCACGGTCGCGTTCGGCGGTGCCGGACTTCGGGAAAGTGCCTTCGCTTCCGTCGTCCTCGGTTTCCTTGCATCCGCTATCTCGTTTGCGCGATACTTCCCCAACCGGGAGGAGGATGCATCGAAGGGAAAACGAACGCCGGTGACGATCTTGGGCTTCCCGAGGGCGAGACGAGTCTTCCTCGCCCTGCTCCTCGCCCCGCTTCCGTTCGGTTTCGTATGGTTCCTCTTCGGTGGGGGCCTTTTCTGGATGGTCGGGGCCCTCGGATCTTTCCTGGCGATCAGCCGGCTCTTTCCACGCCGGGAGGAAGGCGCGCGGTTCGACGGCGTGATTGCCGCGACGATCACGGCTCACGGAATTGTCGCCCTCGCGATCCTCGTCGACGTCGCCATCGGCCTATAGGTTGCCGACCGCCGAGATCAGATACGCGACCGTCATGGCGATGCCGAGCAAGAGGACGGCCTGAATCGTCCCCGCATTCGCGGGGATGTGGGCCGGATACTCACGGTAATGGACGCGGAGGACCGACCGGGCGCGGGCCAGAGGGATCAACGCGATGAGTCCGATCCCCGCGACCCAGGAGATGAGACGGGACGCCGCGAGGACGGCAAGGAGGACGAGCGCGGAACCGACGAGAATCTCGTACAGGGTGAGGGACTTTTCGAGCCCGATTCGCGCGGGAACCGTCCGCTTCCCTCCCCGTGGGTCCGTCACGTGTTCGGGCATCTCGTTCACGAGGAGAAACGCTGCGACCAGGAGGCCGAGAGGGATTGACGCGAGGAACGGTTCCCATGCGAGCGCCCCCACCTGGACCGCATACGCACCGAGGACCACGATCGGCCCGAAGATGAATGCGACCGCGACCTCCCCGACTCCGTGGTACTGGAGGGCGAACGGAGGGAGCGTGTAGAAGATCCCGATCGCTCCACCGATCCCGCCAAGCACGAGCAGGATCCAGCCATTCGGCCGGGTCATGGAGAGGACGAGTCCGATTAGGCCTCCCGCTGCATAGAGGCCGATCCACACTCGGCGGTGGGCCTCGAACGGGACCGCTCGATCCGGGAGGACCCGCGCGCCTCCGGTGAACGGGCTCACGAGGTGGGGAGGCAAATCGTCCACGCCTCGCCGGAAGTCGATCGAGTCGTTGCTCATGTTCGTCGCGGCATGGAGGCACACGACGCCGATCGCGGTGAGGACCAAACCGATGGCATCAAAGCTCCTCGACTCGCGCCACGCGATTGAGGTGCCGAGGGCCACGCCGACGAGGGACGCGATGAAGCTGCGCGGCTGCACCGCCTTGAACCAGGTGCGCAGCGAGGCCATCCTACTCCCAGACCGTCTGGCCACGGGGGAGGACGCGGACCTCGATGAGGCTCAGGGGTCCGGGACCCGGATTGATCACGGTGTGCTCCTCACCGTGAACGAACCGCGCGACCGAGCCCGCGCTCACCTCGTACGCCTGCCCGTCCGCGATAACTTGTCCGTGGCCCTCAAGGAAATAAAAAATCTGTGTGTACCGGTGGCGATGGGGTGGCGACTTCACGCCCGGATCCATTTTCGCGAGGCCCATCAACATGAAGTTGCTGTCATTCGGCCCCATGATCTTCTTGTCGATGATACCAGGCCCAATCCCCTTCTCCCACCCCTCTTCGGGCAGGTTCCGTACGATCGATCCCACGGTCCCACTCCATCGAGTCCACACGGGCGTGGTATAAGTATTCAGATGATTACCGGTAACGATGGCCCTCCGACGTGTGACGATCGAGCTGCCCTCGGACGTCCTGGTCCAACAAGGCGTCGTCCCAAGGGTCTTTTTCGATCACAACGAGTCGGTCGAGATCTTGCGGGTGTACGCTTTCCAGCCGCGCGAGCGCCTCCTCCTCGTGCGCGTTCTCCGAAGCGGTCCGCGTCGCACCGCGGACGAACTTCTCGCTGCTCGAGACAGGCTCCGCCGTCGATATCACCTGAGAGACTTCGAAATCCTCCGTGTGGAGGACGACGGACGCGCGTACGTCTCGCTCCTGCGGCAACGCAACCCGGGCGTCTTAGAAGCGCTCGTGGAGGAGTTCGGGGCGGGCGTGACGCCGACGACGCCGAGCGTGATCGGGCGGGATGTCGCCACGCTCTCGTTCCTCGCGGATGACGACACGGCGAAACGCCTCTTCGCCCTGCTCGACGGCGTGGGGGTCCGATGGAGGTTGCGGAGTCGGAGGGCGGTCCGCCATGGCGGGATCAACGCGGATGATGGGTTGACTTCCCGTCAGCGGGAGATTTTAACACGGTGAGTCAGCACCTCCGCCGGGGGATGCGCCGGATCCTGCGGGAGTCCCTCCTGTGAGGAGACCGGTCCGTCGGACCGATACGCATGCCCCGGAAGCCCATGCGGCCTCAAGTATGCCCGCGAGGATCCGAGACGACACGAGCGGGATCGCGATGTCGCGGATCACAAGTGCACTGTGACCGTCACGGTCACGGTGTGCGTAATCGAGCCCGACGTCGCGGTGATTGTTATCGTATACGTGCCCGGCGTCGTCAGGACGGACGTCGCGACCGTCAGGGTCGATATACCCGACCCGCCTGCGGTCAAAGTGACCGACGTCGGGTTGAGGCTCGCGGTCGGATAGACGAGGCAAAGACCGGAGCAGGCTATCGATGTGCTTAACCCGATCGTTCCCGCGAATCCATTCAGGCTGGTCAGCGCAATCGTGGAGGTGCCGGACGACCCAATCTGGATGCTGAGAGACGCGGGTGTCGCGCTGATGCCAAAGTCCGGAGGCGGAGGCGGCGGCGAGGGAGTGGCGGACGCCTCGTTCGATCGCGGGCCCTCTCCGGCCGCGTTCATCGCCGAGACCTGGTAGTAGTACGTCACGCCGTTCGTCACCGCGGTGTCCGTGTACGTGAGCACATTGCCGATCGTCGCTTTCAGCGTCTCGCC
>WNGC01000064.1_pt1 | contig 47565 bp, 35 predicted proteins | sample 5400051 | NCBI WGS metagenome assembly WNGC01 (sample SAMN13153368, study PRJNA577476) | soil metagenome | isolation source: 20 cm soil or saprolite under grassland replicate 2 | place: USA:California | collected 2016-06-15
CTTGGCACCGGGTATCTAAGAGCCAACCGGCTGCTCGAGGCGCAGCGCGAATTGGAGAAAGCAGAGCGGTTGGAGCCGGAAAATGCTGCGATTCATTACCAATTGGCAAGGTTTTACAAGCAAATGCACTGGATGGACAGGGCCAAGATCGAGTTCCAACGGACGGAGGAGCTGCAAAGCCGGGCGGCAAGATCGCGACCGTCGGTTTCCCCCAACCCGTGAAAGGTTTACTTACCGGCTCGGGCCGTTGGTCAGTGAGCTTTGGCTGGCGGGGACTAGTGAAAGGTTGCGACCGAAGCGGGGTCGAGACGGTATGAGGCGTAGGTCCCTTCCAGCTGATGTTGAACGGTGTTGGAGCGGCGCCACTGTTCAGGACAATCGGGACGATGGAGCCGTCTGGATTGCAGAAGGCCACCGATTCCAAGCTGCCCTGGTCAAAAGTGTTTGATTGGATGCGAACAGCGCCAGGAGAGAGAAACTTGCTAGCGTGGGCCAGGGCAGTAAAGTCCACGTTAGGAGTTACGTTCGTGGGGGAAGTGGAGTGGTCGATCGTGACGACGCCTCGGCAGGTTTTGCATCCACCCAGATAGGGTTTGTGCTCCTGATCCAAAGCGAGGTTCCACGGCACCACGCTTTTGGCCCAATTCCGCGTTGCGCCGATGATCAAATCCATCGCTTCGTGAAGCAGTTTGCCTTTCTGCCACTCGCCGCCGGAGCATTCCGTGAGCCAAATGCCCTTCTCGGGGAAACGGTTGTGGAGCTCGCTTTGGGCAGTTACCGTGCCTCCGTAACAATGAATCGCAGTACCCGCGGCATAGGCTGCGGCCTTGGTGTCGTCTAGGACGGTCACGGGAAATTCAATCTGATTCCAGTTGTGATCAAAGACCAGGATTTTGGATTTGATCCCGGAGTCGTGAAAAGCCGGACCGAGATTTTCTCGAACGAACTTTGACTGCTCATCCGCTGACATTCCCATGCCGGGATAGTCGTTCGGAATATTGAGCGGCTCCTTTTTGCGGTGTCACTGCGAAGACAGGAACGCCTGCAGCTTCGTATGTTTGAACGTACTTGACGAAGTATTTGGCCAGTGGAGCGAACGCGCTTGGGAGAAGCGTGCCCTCGATGGTCGAACCCGAGGTTTTCATCCAGCCCGGCGGGCTCCAGGGAGAGCCGATGATTTTCAGGGTGGGGTTAAAGACGAGGGATTGGCGAAGCGGCGGGATGATGTAGGCGCGATCGTGGTCAATAGAGAAGAATTTCAGTTCGGGATCGGTTTGCCCCGGCGGAGAGTCGTCGTAGGTGTAACTCTGCAAGGCAAAATCGCTGGCGCCCATGGGCTGGCGCAAAATGCCGAGGCCGATTTCTGCGGCCAAAGAGCATTTCGAGGAGTTGTGTGCGCTGGGCTTGGGTGAGTTTTTGCGAAATCAGCCACGCCGAAGAATCCGTGAGAGAGGCGCCGAAGCCGCCGATTTGCTGGAACTTGATGGGGTCGTTGACTTCGACGGTGAGCCCCGGAATGCGAGAGGAACCGAGTTGGAGCGGCTTTCCAGAAGCGATTCGTGCAAGTCCTCCGAGGATTCGACCACGTCGATGTGAACGGAGACAGCACTCTGAGTGGCCGGGGAATGCTTTCTTGTTTTTGGCGACTGCGCGGAGACGGCGAATGCCGTCAGCAACCACGGCAGCGACGCACAGCGCAAAATCATTCCCGTGAATTCTGCTAGTCGATCCACTCGCGTCCTTATTTCCCGATCATGGCGGATTCTGCGGCGAGGAAGGAGGCTGGGCAGAATCGGGATTCTGCTGTGATTCGTATCGCTTCAGTGCTTTTTGCGAGTTCTCGGCCTCGTCGTTCTTGAGCTTTTGGAAGGTGGCCATGGCTTTTTGCGCCTCTTCCATGCGATGGAGGCGGCGATAGACGATTCCGAGCTGGTACCAAGCTTGCTGGATGACTTCGGGGTCGGAGCCGGGGGCAGAAGTAGCACGCTCCAGACGCTGGGCAGCAGCAGCGTTATTGCCGAGGAGCATTTCCGCGCGGCCAAGATTGTAGTCGGAATGAAGAAGGCCGGGCTTGGCCCGCAGCGCAGCTTCGATGAGCTCCTTGCCCTTTGCGCCATCACCCTTTTCGACGGCAAGAGCACCCAGTTTGTATTTGGCGAGGGCATTGTGTGGGTCAATTTCGAGTTCGCGAAGGTAGGCTTCTTCCGCTTCTGGAGCTTTTCCGAGGCCACGGTACTCCGAGCCCAATTCTTCGTGCAGGCCGGGTTGCGTTGGAGCAAGCTTGATGGCGGCTTGATATTCAGCAACGGCATCCATGTGGCGATCAGCTTGGGCGTTCGCCTGGGCGATCACTTGATGCACGCGCCAGGAATGCGGATCGACTTTGAACATCCTGCTGTAGCTGTTCTTAGAGACCAGCAAGTGTGCGCGACCGCGGTGGTAGAGAATGTCCATGTCGTCCGGCGCGAGCTTGGCAGCGTTGTCGAGCGCGTCGGCGGCTTCTTCGGGCTTCTCCTGCGCGAGGCGGATGATGCCGAGCCACATCCAGGCGGGTGCGTCTTTCGGAAAGGAGGTGGATTCTTTTTGAATCGCGCCGATGGCCTTATCCAGTTGGTCCAGGCGGAAGTAAGCAATGCCAAGAAAGAGATTTGCCCCATGAAGCTTTGGCTTTAAGCCGAGTGCCTTTTGGAAACTGGCAATGGCTTCGTCGAAAAGGCCCTGCTCTTCGCGGACGAGTCCGAGATTGAGGTAGGCCTCGGCGAAGGTCGGGACCACTTGAGTGGCGGAGGCAAATCCGGCCGCCGCTTCGTCCAGATGCCCATTGCGCATAGCGTCAGTGGCCTGGCGGAAGAGTTCGCTTATGTCGGGGGCGGTTTGTGGCAAAGCGAGAGCTGGCGAACACGAAAATAAGAATGAGAGAAGGATGCCAGCTGAAATTGTGATGCTGGCCCGAAGATGAAAACCATCGCTTTTGTGCAAGAACGACTTGATCAAGCGGAGGAATAGAGCGTGGATCCTGGAGGCCATATTCACATTCTATACCATGCAAAGAACGGGAGAAAGTTTGCGCGAACGGAAAGATCTGAAAGATCCGTGGCTGTATCGGAGTCAGGAGGTCTCTCTGAATCGGGGTTGCGATGGGTCAGAATTGGTAACGCAAGCTAAACTGAATCACTCGCACGGCGTTGATGCTACTTGGAAATCCCTTGGGTTGGCCGAAGCCGGTATCCCAGCTATAGGGACCATTGCCGTTGAGTGTCCCGAAGACATGGCGATTAAAGGCGTTGGGAATATCAAGCTTAAAAATAAGGGCGTGATTTTCATATACAGTTGTGTGCTTGATGAGTGAGAAATCCTCGCTGAGATAGTGCTGACTCCGCACATTTCCCAAAATCAACGGAGCGTTCCCATACACATACCCGCGATTGGTGACGAGCCCCGATGCATTGGGGTCAAGAAACGCTGCGCAATTAAAATAGTTATTGGTACCGTTCGGCGTGAACAGGCCGGTATTCACATCTTCGGTACAACCGCTGGTGGTACTACTAACGTTAGCAGGGTTGTACGAGCCGTGGTTGGAGGCGAGTAGTGGTACGCCTGGGTTTAAGCTGAGACGGAATGCCCCATCCGTAAACGGTGCGGAACTCCCGTACCCCGCATTCAAAACCGTTGGCGTACCGCTCTGGTATCTCTGAACGGCACCGACTTCCCACCCTCCGAGCACCTTGCTGGCGGCACCATTACTGAGGTGTTTCTTTCCCGGACCGGCAGGAAGTTCGTAGAGGTAGCTCAAGACGAGCATATGGGGTGTGTCCTGGTAGCTCACTGCCTTCTGAGAATTCGGATTAAAAGGATTTTGGGCAGCAAAATCGTAGGACGAAAAGCCGGAGAATACTGGGAAACTGCTGTCCGCATTTGTAATTGTCTTCGAGAACGTATAGGCCGCCAGCAGGTTCAGGCCATTACGGAAGCGTCGCTCGAGTTTAGCCTGGAGGGCGTTATAGCTGGAGACGCCCAGATTCTCGAGGCAAGCGCACAAGTTGTTATTACTCCCTCCGATGTCCAAATATTGGGGATACGGGCGCAGCCACTGGCCCACGAGGGCGTTCCCGCCGTACAAGGTTGTGAACCACGTAGGAGGCGTGCTCGCGCCCACGCTAGCCAAGTCTGCAATCCCGGCGGCGCTGGTGACAGGGTCATTGAGAGCGTTTCCGAGAGAGTAGTACTTTGGATTCAAAACGTTCACTTGCGCAATATTTGAGTGCAGGTGCGAACCGTTTACTCCTATATAGCCGACACTCAGGATCAAATCCGGCGCCAGTTGATGCTGTACCTCAAACGTCCAGTTCTGCGTCATGCCCGGGCGTCCGTAGCTAGGTGCGATATAGGTCACATTTTGACCATTTAGTAAAGACGGATCGGTGGCGGGAGTGGGGGCCGAGTAGGTGGGGAATCCAGCGGACAACGACTGACCGTTTCCGATCCCAAAATTATCAAATGTTCCGAAGGTGGGCTGCGCCGTGGCACCCGCCCGGAATTGGATGTTTCCCGTCGGCAAGTCATCGTAGGTTATGGCGGCATAATAAACCGCGTAGCCTCCGCGAAGGACAGTGTTGTGGAATATTCTAAACAAATTCTGCGGAGAATAGGCGAATCCGATGCGCGGTCCAAAATCCTTGAAGTAGGTGCTTCCGAGGCTTGCCTGCGAGTTATAGACCAAGGCACCTGGAAGTCCGCCTGCTCCGGGATTTGCAGTCGTCAGTGAAATATTGGACTGGACGCCATTCGCATCATGTCGCGGCGTATCTACGTCATAACGCAGCCCAAGATTCAAAGTCAAATCTTTGCGCAATTTGAAGTCATCCTGGACATAACCCGCGTAGTAGTTGGAACTCCACCGGGGATAGGAGTTGGATACGGTCAAATGTTCCTGGTTGGGAAGGCCCAGCAGGAAACTCGCGAACGGATCTCCGGTCGTGCCGTCGTTCGGAGTGTATGCGGTCTGGTAGTTTTGAAATGTGAACGCTGGAGAAGTATTGCCGGTCGGCAAATCGGAGTACTGATAAGCTCTCCATTCGAACCCAAATTTAAAGGAATGGCGACCGAAAATCCAAGAGACCGTGTCCGAGGTCACCAGACTATTGGGAATGTGCTGATCGTTGCTTCCACTGCCGAATCCCTGGTAACCGATGCCTTGAGAGCTGCCGTTGAAGCTAAACTGGGGAAAAGTGGGGCCGCTGGCGCCCGTAATTCCTACTACAGAATCCCAATTGGGGGTGCCGTTGACGCTGGTTCCCTTGCTGTAATTGCTCAGCCGATTGAGGCCGACCGTGAAGTTGTTAAGCAGAGTGGAACTCAGAGTGCGATCCCACCCAAAACGAAGATAGTGGGTGAAATTGGAGTTGAAAAAATTGGTATCCAAGGGGACAGGCAAAGACGGTGCGCCTGGTACACCGTTCAAATCTTCCTGGTCTCGGCTGCTGTAAGAGAAGAAGAATTTGTTCTTTGCTCCCCAGTTCTGGTCAATGCGAAACGTCATCGTCGTGTCGCGCACGGGCTGCGTGGTGACGTAATCGAAATTATTGATTAGCCCATTCCGATTGAGAGTAGTCGGCGCCTGGTTTGGAGTTACGGTAAGGTGGCCCAAGACATTTAACGCCACTGGGTTGAGGGGGCCGGTAATTTTGTTGCCGGGGAAAGCAGTGCGGCATTGGACCGACTGACCACCGACAACGACTGTCTTGGTGGTCGATGGATCGAAAATTTGGCCTTGCAGAATGGGCGTGCCATCACATGGATTAGTGGCGCCGGTGGGCGCGCCGAGGCCTGCTGAAAAGTCTCCCTGAAGTTCGTTGGCAGTGGGAAGAGTGATTAGCCCCGAGTTAGTACCTTCATTGTTGCGGTATTGTTCCCAGGAGAAAAAGAAGAAAGTCATGTCCCGACCGTTGTAGAGCTTCGGGATCCGCACTGGGCCGCCAAGACTTCCACCGAAATCGTTTTGATGGTCCCTTGGCTTGGCTAAATTGCTAAAGTCGTTTCCCCAGGAATTAGCGTTCAGCTTGTCGTTGTGCAGAATGTCAAAAATGGTGCCATGAAATGCGTTCGTGCCCGATTTAGTTGCGAAGCTCTCCACGCCTCCCGATGTTCGCCCGTACTGCGAGGAGAACGTGGATGTGAGCACCTTAAACTCGGTCATGGCCTCCACAGAAGGCGCCGTCTGGTCGAATGCCGATCCGCTGTCCGCGCGTGTCGTGCTCACGCCATCCAAGAGAACTTCCGTGCCAAAATTCTGGCCACCACTTAGCTTAGATTGGAAAATGCCGTTGGCAGTAGAGCCATTCTGGTTGGTTCCCGGCCCCTGAGTTCCTGGGGCTAGAAAAACAAAGGTTTCCGGAGATCGCAAAAAGCTCTGCCCGGAAGCAAACAAGCCGAGTGGCAGGTCCTCAATCTGTTTATTGCTGACTACCGTTCCAACTTCCGAGGTTTCGCTCTGAAGGGTGGGCGCGTCCGCCAGCACAGTCAGTGTTTCTGTTACTTCTCCGGGTTGGAGTGTTACATCCAGAGCGGAGGTGGTACTGATCTGTACTTCGAAGCCCTTCTGCTCGGAGGTCTTGAACCCTTTTGCCGTGATCGTGAGATTGTAGACGCCCACCTGCATATCTGGAATTCGGTAGGCGCCCATGGACGTAGAAGTACACTTGTAAACCGCGCCGGTGTCCACGCCGGTTGCGACGATGGTCGCCCCTTGGACAACGGCGCCAGAGGAATCGAGAATCGTGCCTGCGATGGTGCCGCGGTCGGATTGGCTTCGAACCGCCATTCCGGAAAATGCAAGGAGAAGACTAAAGGAAAGATACCTCAGCAAGGACAGATTGGATCGCATATCCCCCCAAGAAGGCACCGCTCACCGAACAAACCCTCTACTTCGCCGCCGACCGAATCTCAAACAGCTGTTCGCCTTCCAAGCGAACCATTGAAATTCCTGCCGTTAGTGACATCACTGGCAAAACGCCGATAAAGCCGTTTATGCAATCGGTTTCAGAAACCGATTACTTGCTATCCCCTTTATCAGTGCTGGCTGAGGCTTGTCAAGTCCTCTTTCTCTTCTGTCCTCTTTCTCTTCTGCATCTTGCCGCTAGATGACCGTAGTCCCTGCCCGCAAATCGTGATAGGTTGGGCGCGCATGGACAATCGCTGGCGGAAAGCGCTTTCCCAACGCTGTCCATCGCCTGGGAGGGATGGCTACCGCAACGTCACGTCGGCAGCAGAGTCGCTTTTTGCGGAGGAAAACGCATGGGCCACACAATGAGGGAAGTGGCCAAGCGCGCCGGAGTCTCGCCCGCTACGGTCTCCCGCGTCCTCAACAAGACCCACTACATCTCTGTGGAGACCGAGAGGCGCGTTTTAGAAGTAGTCGGGCAATTGAAATACTTCAAGAATGTCCACGCCCGGCGGTTGGCCACGGGCCGGAGCGATTTGTTCGGGCTGATGATTTCGGAGATCGCCAACCCGTATTTCCCCGAAATCATTCGCGGATTCCAGGCTGCCGCTTGGGATCGCGGGTTCGACGTCCTTCTTTGCAACACCCAATATGACCAAGCCCGAACAAAATCCATCCTGCGGAAGCTGATCGAAAGTGACGTCCGCGGAGTCGCGGTGATGACGTCTTCGATCGACAAGAGCATAGCTTCGGAGCTCATCGACGCGGGAATTGGCGTGGTGTTCTGCAACGTGAGCCCGGCCGAGAAGTTGGTGAGCACCATTTCGATAGACTATCAGCGCGGTATCGCGCAAGCCATCGAGCATATCGTAGGACTCGGTCACCGCCGCGCCGCGGTCATTGCTGGACCGGACGACAACCGGACGGCCATTACAATCAAGGACGCGCTGGTTGCCGGATTGAAAAAGAGAGACGTCAACCCATTACCAGTGATCAGCAGTAACTACCGCATCGATGCTGGAGCCTCAGCGGTACGTGCCATTCTTTCAACGCCGGGGAAGCCCACGGCGATCTTCTGCGGCAGCGACCTTATAGCCTTGGGCGCCATGAGCGTTCTCGAAGAGGCGGGTGTGGGGATTCCGGAAGACATCTCCGTTATCGGCATCGACGACATCTCCTTTGCTTTCCTGGCACGCCCGCCGTTGACCACCATCCGTGTTCCTCGCGAGCGGGTGGGGACGACCGCCTTCGAGGCATTGGATAGGATGCTGAAGCTCAAACGGCGAAAAGGTGCAGAGTACTATTTGGAAACAGAACTGGTCGTTCGCAGGTCGACCACGACTGCTAGGTAGATCAGTGTTAAACGGATGAGCGGCAGTCCTGGCACGTTGAAACCACCAGCGGGAAGATCAGCATGTTGCCGTTTATCGCGATTGAGGACCAGCAGTATCCAACCTATTTGGGTGGTGTGATTAACTTTTCATCGGGTTGCCCCGTCATTTTTCTTGTTTCAAAACCAATCCTCGCTTTCTCCAAATAGTTCACGATCTGAACTTCTAGTCCACATGGATTGCATCATGAAAAGCGTTCTGCAGAAGAATGGAGCCTTGACAAGCCATGTGAGGCTGCGTAAAAGAAGAGCGAAAGCAACCGGTTTCCGAAACCGATTGCATATTTAGATTCATGTAATGGGCGGATCGCGACGGAGCGTGAGCCATATGCGCGGAAGCTGTAAGTAGCGCCAAAGGAGATTGCAATATGAGCAAGGCTGATTACTCGCGCCGTGAGTTTTTGCAGAGAAGTGCAGGAATAGCGGGTGCTTCCCTTATCGGCGGCTCCATTCTACTGGAGTCCGAACCTTTGATCGCTTTGCCGCGATTGAATGCCCCCAGTGACAAGGTTCGCTTTGGAATTGTGGGAGTCGGCATGGAGGGAACGGGACTGCTGACCACTGCCGTTCAGCTCCCCGGAGTGGAGTGCGCGGCCGCTTGCGATCTTTACGACGGGCGTCACGAACTGGCGCGGGAAATTGTTGGAAAACCGATCCGCACGACGCGACGCTACAAAGAGTTGCTCGATGACAAAGAGATAGACGCCATCGTCATTGCAGTTCCCGACCATTGGCATAAACAGGTCGTCGTGGACGCCGTGGGCGCGGGGAAGGATGTGTACTGCGAGAAGCCAATGTCGCACAGCCCTGCGGACGGCCTGGCGATGGTCGCAGCCGCAAAGAAGACGGATCGCATCGTGCAGATCGGCGCGCAGCGGACGAGTTCCGTCTTGTGCGCAAAAGCGAAAGAGCTTTTCGCAAGCGGAGCCATCGGTGAGCTAAGCCTTGTCGAAGGGAGTTTGGGCCGGAATGATCCCACTGGGGCCTGGGAATATCCCCCTCCAGCAGACTTATCTCCCGAGAACTTGGATTGGGATACGTGGCTCGGAACAGCACCCAAGAAGCCCTTTGACCCATTTCTTTTCGCGCGCTGGCGCTGCTGGAAGGAATATGGAACGGGCTTAGCCGGCGACTTGCTCGTTCACTTGCTCAGTGGGATGCAATTTGTTCTCGGAATCAATGAAGCTCCCAAACGAGCGTCGGCTTTTGGTGGCATTTACCGCTGGAAAGATGGGCGCAATACGCCCGACGTGCATCCGGTTCTGTTCGAATACGCAAACGTCCCGGTGTACATGCGCTTGACGCTGGGGACTGAAACCTCGGAAGTCACTCGGTTTATGGGTTCCAAGGGCATCATCGAACTTACAGAGTTTGGCCTCAGCTACACCCCTCAAGCCGGGATTGACCTGGCTCCCAGCTATTACTGCTACGGGCTCCCGAGCCGCCTGAAGAACAACTACTTCAAGCAGTGGCACGACGAGCACGATCCCAAACCGGGAGATGAGCCTGCCCCACAGAGCGTAAGTTATCGGGGCAACGACTATGATGATCTGCGGCCGCATCTCTGGAATTTCTTCCAGTCCGTCCGGTCGCGGAAACCGGTCGTGCAGGACGTTGTGTTCGGTCACAACGCAGCGCTCGGCTGTCACATGGCGAATGAGTCTTACTACCGGAAGAGCCCCGTGTATTGGGATTCCGTTTCGCAGACTATAAAGTCCTGACGCGCTGATTGGCACTGCTCGTTTACGAAACGAGATGGAAGCGCAATGGTCGGCAAGCCGCTGTTTAGCGCCAAAGAAAGGGGCTCCGTAGTTCTATGAAGCTTCAGAGGATCGTATTTGTGTTGGTGATGGTCATCTCGATGTTATCCGCCAGGGCGTATTCCCAAACCGGAAAATCCGCGAAAAGTACCTCCACTTCCGAATCCGTCAACGCTTTTCTGGGGCGCTGGGATTTGACGCTAAAGGCGCCAGATCGGGAGTATCCCTCGTGGTTGGAACTCCGCCAAGAGGGCGGACAACTGAAGGCCCAGATTGTGAGCCGCTGGGGAAACGCACGGCCGCTTTCCAAAGTTGCCCTCTCGAAAGGACGTCTTACTTTCGTTTCTCCGAAAGAGGAAGAAGAACGGCCCGACGATATGGTCTTCGAAGGAACCCTCGTCGGGAAGATGTTGTCGGGGACCACGACTGGGCCAGACGGAACCCCCTGGCAGTGGACCGGCCGGAGAGCGCCAGCTCTAAATCGAGAAAGTGCCCCGAAGTGGGGGAAGCCGATTTCCTTGTTTAACGGAAAAGATCTGACGGGATGGAGGATGGCAGGAACCGGTACGAGCTTGTGGAAAGTCGAAGATGGTAGCTTGGTAAGTCCCGGGAACGGTCCTGAATTGATCAACGATTCCAAGTTTGAAGATTTCAAGTTGCATGTCGAATTCAATTGCGGGGCAAACTCCAATAGTGGCGTCTATTTGCGCGGCCGGTACGAAGTTCAGATCGAAACCGACTCCATCGAGGAACCACCGAGTCACCACATGGGCGGGGTATACGGTTTTTTGGCGGCTTTGCCGGAACTGCCCCGCAAGCCGGGGGAATGGCAGAGCTTCGATATCACGCTGGTCGGGCGTTGGGTCACCGTCGTTCAAAATGGCCAGACCATCATCGATAGCAAAGAAATCCCAGGCATCACGGGCGGCGCCCTGGACAGCCACGAAGAACTGCCGGGACCCATTTATCTTCAGGGAAGTGAAAAAGGGCACGTAGCCTATCGCAGTATGGTCATCACGCCAGCGGAGAAATAGAAAGGATCAGCACGCCCCGGAACGGCCAATGACTCACTTCTTGCGCGACATTCTTCGCCAGCCCAACGAGTTACAACGGACAATCGATTTTCTATTGGGAGCGGGCCGGCCGGCCATGGACGCGGCGACGACTGCAATCCGCAGCGCTCGCCACGTCTACTTGACTGGAATCGGCAGCAGTTGGCACGCGGTACTGACTGCTGGGCCGTTGTTTCACCTTGGCGCCCGCCCGGTCTATATGCAGGACGCAGCGGAGTTGCTGCAATTCGCCACTATTCCGCCGGACTCAGCAATGATCGTAATTTCGCGCAGCGGTCGCAGCGTGGAAATTGTCAATTTGCTCGACAAAGTTCGCAACAGCGGCGTGACCGTTATCGGCATCACCAATTCGAATGACGGGCCACTCGCAAAAGAGGCGCAAATTTCCATTGTGGTTCCCATCGAGATGGACCACGCGATTTCCGTCAATACTTATTCCACATTGGCGGCGACAGTCGGGATTCTAGCGAGTGCCGTCGTCGGCTCCTGGAATGCCACTCTCGCAACCTCGCTCTCCCGCGTCGTCGGAAGGACAGCGTTGGCCATTCCGGTCTGGCAGGCGCAGATTGCGGACACGCCTTGGCTTGCACCTGGGGCCGTTTTTTACTTTCTGGCTCGTGGTTCCAGCCTGGGGAGTTGCCAAGAGGCCAGGCTCCTTTGGGAGGAAGGCCTCAAATCGCCTGCGACCGCGATGGGCACCGGCAGCTTTAGGCACGGCCCACAGGAAATGGTTAACAAGGATGCGCGCTTCGGCATGTGGATTGATGGGGAGCGTATGCGTGGGCAAGACCTAGCCGTGGCCAGGGATCTGAGACAACTAGGGGCATCGGTCATGCTGATCGGCCGAGACCTGCCACAGGATGCTGGGAACCTTGTATTCCAACTCCCGGCCGTACCGCCCGACTGGCAATATCTCATCGATATCATCCCCGCACAACTCGCAGCCGAACGGCTGTCGCAGCTCTCAGGAGTTGATTGCGATTCCTTTCGTTATAGTTCTTTCATTGTCGAAGGCGAGTACGGCTTGTTGCGTGAAGAAGCTGGAACCCCCAAAGGTGAGAAATAACCCCACCCCTTGGGGAACTGAGGAACGAAACGAGATGCCGCGAAGGGAAATCGTGATTGGCGCCGTTGATATCGGCGGAACAAAGATAGCGGTCGGCATGGTGGATGACACCGGTAGGGTGTTGTCCAAGTTGGAGTCTCCGACCGACGCCCATCGTGGCTATTTAAATGGACTCGAGCGAATTATCGGCATGCTGCGAGAAACGGCACAGCATGCCGGCGTCCAGATCTCTGGCATCGGAATTGGATCCACCGGAATGGTGTATCCATCCAGCGGCGCCTTTGGCGATGTCGACTTTCTCCCGGGATGGCGGGGGAACAACCCGGTGGAAGATCTGGCGCGTGCGCTCAACGTGACCGTGGCTCTGGAAAACGACGCGGATGCTTCGGCACTCGGGGAGGCCAGTTGGGGCGCTGGAAGAGGCAAGCCCCGATTGGTTTACGTGACGGTGGGCACCGGAATCGGCGGCGGAATTATCTTCGATGGACAGCTTTATCGCGGCGCGGATATGGCCCATCCAGAAGTTGGTCACCACGTTATCGACCCATCCGGACCCCTTTGCACCTGCGGTTTCCGGGGATGTTGGGAATCGCTGGCGACTGGTCCGGCTATGATCGCATGGCTCAGAGCGCATGTAGCACACGACCACTGCTATCCCGTAGATCTGACCGCCGAACAAGTCTGCCAGCTCGCGCGACAGGGAGATGCCCTGGCTCGCCAGGCGGTTGAGCACGAAGCCTACTATCTGGGTCTCGGCCTGGCCAATTTGATCAATCTTTTTGTGCCGGACGTGATCGTCTTAGGCGGGAGCGTCATGAAGAGCGCGGCTCTCTTTCTTGACGGCATTCGCAAAGTAATTAGTCAAGGTTGCCGGTTCGTTCCGTTTGAGAAGACGGAACTGGCCCTGGCCTCGCTGGGAGAGAACGCCAATCTCATAGGTGCAGCGCGGGTCTGGCACCATCGCTTCAAACAGGGAGTCGGTCGGCCTTCGTGACGTACCGCCGCGAGCGGCGGCCATTTGCCAGATCGATCCAGCCATCCCCGGCGCCGCTGGACACGCAGCAACCAGTTGGGAGAGAGAGAAAGGCAACTCAATGGTGAGAAGCCGCTATACGGTCAGCTTGGTGTTCCTTACTTTTTTCGTGATCTCCTTGCTGACCAATATCCTTGGTCCCATTGTGCCGGACATTATCACCAGTTTTCACGTGAGTCTGACTGCCGCGGGTTTTCTGGCCTTTGCCTTTTTCATCGCTTATGGAGTGATGTCCATACCTGCCGGTTTTTTGGTGGAACGATTCACCGAAAAACCTGTGATGGTGCTGGCCTTCTTGGCAGGGACGCTGGGATCACTGAGTTTCGCATTGTTCCCCGGATATCGCGTTGCCATCATTTCCTATTTCACCATCGGCGCTGGCATGGCCGTTCTGCAGGTGGCCATCAACCCGTTGTTGCGGGTCGCGGGCGGGGAAGAACACTACGCATTCAATTCGACTTTGGCCCAATTAGTTTTCGGAAGCGCATCATTTGTCAGTCCGCGAATTTACTCTTATCTTGTGCTAAATCTCAAGGATCCTTCGCCCGATCAAAATATCGTTTTGCGCATCCTGCGGTGGCTGACGCCCGCAGAATTGCCATGGGCTTCGATCTACTGGATTTTCGTTGTTTCCGCCATAACGATGGTGGTCGTTTTATTCTTTGCTAGGTTCCCAAAAGTTCAGCACACCGCCGAAGAGCGTGCGGGGTCTTTGAACATGTACCGATCCCTGGCGCGCCAACGGGTTGTGTGGCTTTACTTTGCGGCGATGTTTGCTTACGTGGGCTGTGAACAAGGCACCGCCGATTGGATGTCGAGCTTTCTGAACCAGTATCACGGTTTTGATCCTCATACCACGGGTGCTGCAGCGGTTTCCTGGTTCTGGGGCTTACTCACGGCGGGTTGTTTAGTGGGGATGTTATTGTTGAAGATCTTCGATAGCCGCAAGGTGCTCATGGGTTCATCCATAGGGGCTCTGTTCTCTTTGTCTGCAGCCTTGTTTGGATCCGCAAAGGTTTCCGTAATTGCTTTTCCCGCAGTCGGTCTGTTTGCCTCGGTAATGTGGCCTATCGTAGTGTCGCTGGCTCTCAATTCCGTCGAGGAGTTCCACGGTTCTTTCTCAGGCATTTTGGGTACCGGAATCATAGGCGGAGCGATAGTGCCGGTGATCATTGGGCGCATCGGAGACTACGCTGGACTGCGTAGCGGCTTGGCATTTCTCTATGTTATGTTTGGGTTTGTCCTCAGCGTTGCCTTCTGGGCGCGACCAGTGATCAACAATGCCACCATTCGTCTCAAGAAAGCGTCTGCTGAGCTTTTAGATTGATGGGAACTGTTTCGCAGAGATGCACTCAGAGTCCCCTGGCTGAAAAACTCTAAGTGCTTTATCTGGCATCGCTTAGGGACAAGGACCTTATATCAGTCATTGGGCCTACTAGCTGTGCCATTGTTCGCCGCAGCGTAGCACCCTGAAGGGCTGTCCTAACTTGCGGCATTCGTGGATGAATTCGTCCGGCGAAGCGCTATTGAATTCGAACATTTCGAAATGGCACGGTATGACCAGTTTCGCCTCCATGTCTTTTGCCAACTTAGCCGCTTCGCGTCCGAATAAATTGCCCGGAACGCGCCGTTCTAGCGCCCGTCCGTTAATGGGAAGGAGCGCGACGTCTGTTCTGAAGGGCCGCAGTTTTTCTGCCATTCCTTCGTATCGGACGGTGTCACCGCTGTGGTAAATCGTCCAGCCGCCGAATTCGAGAACATATCCCAAGTACTTCGCGCGACCGTGTTCATCTCGTTCCACTGTTTCGTGGGCCGACGCGATGCCGGAAAATCTGATCCCCGAGATTTCCACCGAAGTTCCATCGTCTACGCCAATCGGAATTGCAGGGTCAATCTTCAGCCGATCTGCCACAAATGCCCGATTGGCTTCCGCAACCACAAGTTTCAGGCTTGGGTTTGCCGCAAGGATCGGACGGAGTGTTTCCGCATCGAGATGATCCGTGTGGTTGTGCGTGGAAGCGGCGATATCCGCCATCGAGAGACGCGCGGGATCAATTACCAGCTCCGTCATCCGGACGTGAGGTTTGTCAGTTTGTTTGTACTTCTTGGTCAGCGAATCTGAAAGATAGGGATCGAGCAGGACGTGTATTCCCTGCCATTGCAGCAGGAAGCCACTCTGTCCCAGCCACCACAAACGAAAACTGCCGTCGCGCCGATCGGAGGCGTGAATGTCTGCGAGCAGCGCGACGTGGGACTGGAAAGGCCGGATCACGAGAGTCCAAGTTCTCTCCGCACAATGGATACACCGCTCACCATGTTGGCCAACTTCTGCCTTGCTGCCCAACGGGCCGTTTGACTGAGTCCGCAGTCGGGCGCGAAGGAGAGTTTCTCCGCAGGCGCGTACTTCAGGCAGAGGCGCACCCGCTCGGCGACATCGCCCGGGGTTTCGATGTAATAGCTCTTTACGTCGATGATTCCGACAGCCACGTCAATACCCCGATCCGCGATCTCGCGAGTCAGCTCAATTTCCGCGAACTCACGGCTTGCCATTTCCAGGTGCATTTCATCCACGGGCAGTTCGAAGAATGCCGGGAAGAGCGGCGCATACCGCCGCAGACCAACCGCGCGGGCTTTGTAATTGCCGAAGCAAAGATGAGTAGAAAGGCGGCATTGTCCGAGGATCGGCTTGACGGTCTCGGCAAAGATCTTGACGAAGCGGCGAGGATCTTCGCGGTGCCCGTAGCAACTCATCGAGGGCTCGTCCAGTGTGATTTCGCGGCAACCGCAATGCACCAACTGCTCAAGTTCTTCCCGCACAATCGGAATCAAGGCCTCAGTTATGTCCCAGCGGTCCTCGTAAGTACCGCCCGGATTGATTCGGCCGCTCAATGTATAGGGCCCCGGCACGCTGGCCTTCAACACCGGGCCGGGCGGCGCGACCTTCTGCAGCAGCCTGAACTCCCCCACCGCTCCCAGGCCGTGCTTGGAACGCAATTGTCCGGTGACCTCATATTTTCCGCGTTGATCGTGGGCGGGTGGGCCGAAACGGCGTGGCGAAGCCGGTGTAGAATCGAGGCCCTCCAGCCGGCCATAGAACGACAGGTTGAAATCGTAACGGGTCTGCTCGCCATCCGTGATGACGTCTAATCCTGCGGCGAGCTGATCGTGGATCGCGGCGATCACGGCGTCAGTGCGAAATTCTTCGATGTCGGCCTCACCGAATTGCTCCAGATGGGCGGACGCAAACTCGAGCCATCCCGGAAACGGATAGCTTCCGATCACCGTGGTTTGCAAAGGACGGCGTTGTTTTCCCCGATCTCGGCCCATGGAATTGGCTTCCGGCGAAACCGTCGCCTTCTTTCTTGCGGGACTCATTCGCTCACCGCCCAGCCGCCGTCGACTGTAACGATCTGGCCTGTGATCGGGCCGGAGTCACTGCGCAGCAGGAAGCAAGCGGTCTTGGCGACGTCCTCGGCGCTGAGCAAACCTTTGGTCAGAGGCTGTTTATGGGTCATATATTCTGTGATCTTCGGGTTTGCTTGCGCCCGGGCGCTCATCGGAGTGCGCACCAGGCCAGGCGCAATCACGTTGATTCGGATGCCGTCAGGAGCGTAGTACGCTGCCGCGGCCATGCTCATTGCCTCGATCGCTCCTTTGCTGGCGGCGTAACCCACGGTCGCAAAGTGGTCGCGCTGCGGGTGACGCGCCAGCACACTTCCGCAATTGAGAATAGCTCCGGCTTGCGCGCATTTCCTCCACACGCCAAGTACCTCACGGCACATCAGGAATGTGCCTTTGGCGTTCACATCCATCGCCAGGTCCCAGGCTGCAGACTTGCATTCGTGAAGCGGGCCATCGCCGGCCGAGCGCGCGCTGATACCCGCCACGTTGAAGAGAGCGTCAATTCTCCCGAATCGGTCCAGGCACGCAGCAACAGCATTCCGGACCGCAGGCTCATCGCTTACATCTGCGACCGCGACGCTCGCTTCGCGCAGCCCCGTCGCCAGGGAACGGCATTCCTGCTCGTTTAACCCGACGACAAACACTGGATTTTCGGCTGCCCATAAGCGCGCTGTGGCAGCCGCAATTCCCGACGAGCCGGTGACTAGGAGTACTTCCTTCACTGCGCCCTATTCGAACAAGTGCTTGAGGCTTTGCCGATACGCCTCGTAGAACGTTTCCAGTTGCTCCGAGGCGCTGGTATTGCCGACGAACTGATGGCTCGGCAAAATGACCGGCTTCACTCCGCGCTTTAGCAGCGCCTCTGCGGCTGCACAGCGGATCATATTAATGATCATTGCGCCTGTGATCGTGGAAACTGGCCCCGTTCTCCATTCAAGCCCATCCAACTCGAGGACACAATCACCCGCCGGACAAAGATTGTCGATAACGAGGTCGGCGCACTCAGTAAGCTTCTTCCCGGAAGAGTGCGCCGCTTTCGCTTCTTCAGAGTGGGCCTTGGAAACGATAGCGATCACCGGCAATCCCCGCGCTTGAGCGCCCATAGCCATTTCGACAACTACAGGTCGAATACCGCTAGTTGAAATAACGATAAAGGCATCATTCGGGCCAAAATGAAAACTCCGCAGAATCTGCTCGGCGTAGCCCTCGTAATTCTCCAGATAAAGCGGGGCGCGCAAGCCATTGGCTCCGATAATAGCTGCATGATTCGAAAGTGCGGCCTCCACCAGGGCCACGAAGCCGGGGTAACAGCCTTGGCGCGGGGTCATCTCCTCGCACATCATCCTGGAGTGGCCGTTGCCGAAAAGAAAGACGAGCCCGCCGCGGGCCATCCGGTCCGCACACAATTCCGCCGCTTTCTGAATTACGTCTGCTTGCGTGCGCTTCAACTCCTGAAGCAGGTTCATGGCATGGTCATAGAACGCCGAGCCTGCCTGCTTGCCGGCGGGGACAGTGGTGTTGGGGGCTGGATCACGCACGGTTAGTTTTTGGCTCCTTTGCCGCAGGGGGAGGAGGCGCAAGGACGTCACCCTGCCCGCGCTGCGCGTCTTCGGCCATCTCCATATTGCCCGGTAGAATTGCACAAAGTGGGTATAATGCACAAACCATCGTGAGCGAAAAACTCACTAGCGCTGATTCTCGTGACCCGCTGGCAATTGGCGTTGACATTGGCGGAACCGCAATCAAAGCGGCTATCGTCGGAATACGGGGAAACCTGCTCGAGAGCTTTCTTGAACCCTCGCCGCCCACCGCCTCTGCCTTGCATGCCTTCGTTCATTCGGTTTTGAAATCCGCCAAGGCTCCGGTACGGGGAATCGGCATTGGCTGCAAAGGGATCATCGATGCCGGCTCCTCCCGCGTGAAGAGCTTGCCGGGAGACCTGCATTTCCTGGAAGGGCAGCTATTGAGCGAGGTGATCGCCGCTGGTGATGTGCCCGTCTGTGCCGAGAATGACGCGCGCACCGCGCTAATTGCCGAAGTGCTCTGGGGTGCCGCCCGCGGACGGCGAAATGTAGTCATGCTGACGCTGGGCACCGGGGTTGGCGGAGCGGCGTTGGTTGATGGCGTGATCCTTCGTGGAGCGGGGGGTGCCGCCGGCCACCTTGGTCATGTGACGCTTGATCCTCGGGGCGGGCTGTGTATTTGTGGCAACTACGGCTGTCTGGAGACGCACTTTTCGTCGCGCGCCATCGAATCGGATTATTGGGCCCACATGCACCGCGCCGCGCACGTGAAACTTTCGAAGGGCAGCACCGGCCAGCCGCCTGATACCGAGGCTATCTTCCGTGCTGCCGCCGAGGGTGACGAAAGCGCGTGCTGTGTCATCGATCGGGCGCTGGAGTATCTGGGGGCCGCGCTGGTGAGTTTCCTGCACACCTTCGATCCCGAGATTGTCATCCTGGGAGGCAATATCGCGGCTGCCGGACCGCAATTGATCGCTCCGATTCAGGACAAGATCGCGCGGCGGACAAAAATATTGCTGGGCCGGGAAGTTCCGATTGTATTTCAGAAAATTGTCGGCTATGGCGGTGTTGCCGGAGCGGCGGGGCTGGTTTTTCTGGAGCAGGGGTTATTGGCAATTTGAAGCGAAGATTGGGCACGCGTCCTGGGCGGAGTGAAATAACGGTCGCGGCTACAATGTGACTATGGATTCAACTACACAGACGCCCGGATACGTTGAGCAAGTGCGGAAAGGCTCAGCCCGCTACCTTTACCTGCCAGCGATGGTAGCCGCTATTGGCGGTTTGCTGTTCGGCTTTGACACGGCTGTGATTAACGGCGCGATCGTCTTCATCAAGCAACAGTTCGGGTTGAGCGACTCGCAAACCGAAATCGCCGCCAGCAGCCTTCTTCTGGGATGCGTTGTCGGAGCCAGCGTGGCGGCCTTCACCAGCGACCGCTTTGGAAGGAAGCGGGTCCTGCTGGGTGCGGCGGCGTTGTTCACAGTTTCTTCCATAGGTGCGGCGCTTCCGCGTAATCTGATTGAGTTTGCCGTCGCCCGGCTCCTGGGCGGTGTAGCCATCGGAATCGCCTCAACGCTTTCGCCCTTGTACATCGCAGAGATCTCGCCGGCACGGAAGCGCGGTCTGCTGGTGTCGCTCAATCAGTTGGCGATTGTCAGCGGAATTCTGTTGTCCTACAGCGTCAATTACCTGCTTACCGGTGCGGGACCCGCAAACTGGAGATGGATGTTCGCAGCCGCAGCGCTTCCCTCCGTGCTTTTCTTCCTAACGCTGCTTTTCATTCCCGAGAGTCCACGCTGGCTGATGCAAAAAAGCCGAGAGCAAGAAGCGGAACACTTTCTCGCGCAGATCGTTGGTCCGCAAGCCGCCGCCGGAGAAATTGAAGCCATCCGTGCCGCCATTTCAGAAGAGAGCGGAGACCTGCTGGATCCGGCGTTTCGGAAGGCCCTGCTCATTGCCATAGCGATCGCCCTCTTTAGCCAGTTCACCGGCATCAACACCATCATCTACTACGGCTCGCTCGTCTTCCTGGAGCATGTACCGCGCCAGACTGCCAGCACCGCGCTGTGGGCGAACGTCATTATCGGGGCGATCAATTTTGTGGCTACCATCGTGGGAATGCTTCTGATTGACCGCTCTGGACGAAAGCCACTCCTGATGTCGGCTTTCGCGGGAATGGCTCTTTCCCTCGTCGCTGTTTCAGTGGCAATTCATTTTCAAGCCGCGGGCGCAATCGTCTTGATTTTTGTCCTTACCTACGTGGCATGCTTTGCGGTCGGGGTGGGTACCGGGACCTGGGTGATGATGTCGGAAATCTGCCCAACGCGAGTACGGGGCCGTGCGATGTCGGTCGCTACCGTCGCCCTTTGGTGCGGGACACTCCTGGTTACTTTGACATTCCTTTCGCTGGTTAACCTGTTTACTGCTTCTGGTGTTTTTCTGCTCTACGCAACGGTCTCGATCGCCGCGTTCCTCTTTGTCTGGCGGAGGATTCCAGAAACCAAGGGGCGGACGTTGGAGGAAATCGAGAAGTGGTGGCTGGCTCAGAGGGGTTGACAGATCTTTTTGGGGCCTCTGGAAACGGGAAATGCCGAGAATAACAAACTGGTTTTTCAAGTCGCTCATCATCCTGTCTTTCGCAGTGGCCTTCCCACTCTCGATGAGGGGGGCCCAGAGAACGACAATTTCACTGAATGGGACTTGGGACATCGAGGATTCCAGAGAAGCGGAGGCGGTCCCTGTTGCATGGAACCACAAGGCTCCGGTACCGGGCCTGGTGCACTCTGCCAAGCCCGCCTTCCCGCAGGTAGACCTGTTCGATAGCAGGATGCTGATTCAGACCCGGGTCGGCGACGGGAAACTTCCCAAGAGCGCCATCGTCTATAACGCGGGCGTACCGCGGCAGGACCGCAACTGGTTTTGGTACCACCGCACGTTGGCAATCTCTACCACAAATAGCGTGGCCATTCTCCGTATCAACAAAGCGCAGTTCGGAGCAGCAGTTTGGCTCAATGGGATAAAGATCGGCGACCATTTATCCTGCTTCACGGCCGCCGTGTTTGACGTTAGCAAGGCAATCCGGCGAGGTCCGAACGAATTGATCGTGCGGGTCGGCGCGCACCCCGGGGTGCTGCCACCGACTGTTTCCGGCGGCACCGATTACGAAAAGCTCCGCTGGACCCCCGGGATTTACGACAATGTTTCGCTCACGCTCAGCGAAAATCCCGTGATCGAGAGCGTCCAGGTGGCCTCGAAGATCGCAGACAGCTCCATCTTAGTGCAGACTTCCCTGCGGAATTTTGGAAAGAACCCTGCGTCGTTTAACCTCACGTACCGGGTGCATGTCTGGAAGGAGAGCGTCACGGTGGCGAGTTCCGTGACCAAGGGCATCAGGCTCGCGCCCGGCGAAAGCAAAGTGGTTCTCCAGACTGTGGCGGTGGCGGGCGCACGTTTGTGGTCTCCTGAGTCACCCAACCTTTACGCGCTCGAGACCATCACCGGCGGCGACACTGCCACTACTCGTTTCGGCATGCGGGAGTTCCGCTTCGACACCGCCACCAAACGGGCCTATCTTAACGGCCGTGTCTACTTCATGCGCGGCTCTAACATCACGCTGCACCGGTTTTTTGAAGACCCACTTTCCGGCACTTTGCCGTGGGACGAGGCGTGGGTGAGGAAACTACTCGTCGAGATCCCCCACGAGATGCACTGGAACAGCTTCCGGTTTTGCATCGGCCCCGTCCCGGATCAATGGCTTGAGATCGCTGACGAAGCGGGTCTACTGATTCAGAACGAATACTTCGTCTGGACCGGCCATGATTGGCATGGCCCCGAAAACCAGGTCCATTTCAACACGGATCAAATGATCCGCGAATATACAGAATGGATGCGGGACAACTGGAACCATCCGAGCGTGGTCATCTGGGATGCGAACAACGAAACCTGGGACCCAACGTTCGGCGAGAAGATCATCCCTGCAGTTCGCGGCCTCGACCTTTCAAACCGTCCGTGGGAGAACAGCTACAACCCTCCCGAAGGTCCGGACGACCCAGTTGAAGATCACCCATACGAGCACCAGATCATGGCGGATGGTGGTCCGCCGTTCAGCATGACCACGCTGGAGAACCCGAACGGCGAGGCTCCTGGTGCACAGACGGGACACGCACTGATCCTGAACGAATACGGCTGGCTCTGGTTGAATCGGGACGGCACCCCCACCGAACTCACCAAGAAACTCTACCCGGCTCTGCTCGGCAAGGATTCGACTGCGCAGCAACGGCTGGCCCTTAACGCCTACCTGCTCGCGGGCCTTACGGAGTACTGGCGCGCGTACCGCCAGTATGCCGCCGTGCTCCACTTTGTGTATCTCGCCAGCAGCGATCCCGCAGGCGCTACATCGGACCATTTCCGCGACGTGAGAAAACTCGAACTTCATCCCGAGTTCCGCGATTACATGAGCAATGCGTTTGCGCCGGTGGGAGTTTACCTCGGTTTTTGGCAGCCGGCCGTCGAGGCCGCAAGCCTCCGGTCGTTACCAGTGATGCTGGTCAACGACGAGGATCGAGAGGTCGAGGGCACGCTTACCCTTGCGCTCGAAAATGCGAAGGGTGACCGAGTGGCAACTCAAACGGCCAAGTTCAAAATCGCACCGCTTGGTCAGGCGACCATTTACAACGATTTCAAGTTCCCACAAACCACTGGCGATTTCCTCTTGCGGGCTATCCTTGAGTACCAGGGAGGTGGCGTCGGCGTGTCCACGCAGAGTCGCCGCTATGTCAAGCTCGTCGAGCCTGAAAGAAAACAGGACTGAATTCTCGTGATCAACGAACCCATTCGAGTTGACTTCTCCACCGGCGAGCTGGCTGGCGAGGGCGTCGAGGAAGTCTGCCGGACCCTCGGGCAGCTTGAGGGCCTATTTCGCGATAAGGAAGCATGGGGCGTCATGAACGCCGCCCAACTTGTCTACCGTGTACAGATGTTCCGGCCGGTTGCGGAAGGCGTGGTTGGCGGCCTGTTTTGGGGAACCACCTTCGTCGAGCCGGGCCTGGTGGGCGATGAATACTTCATGACGAAGGGCCACTTTCATGTCTTGCGAAATCGCTCCGAGTACTACGTTACGACCGGAGGCGAAGGCGCCTTGATTCTCATGGATGAGGGGCGGCGGACACGCTTTGAACTCATGCGGCCGGGTTCGGTCCATTACATACCTAGCAGCCACGCGCACCGTGTGGCTAACACCGGATCCTCAGTGCTTTCCTTCCTTGCGTGTTGGCCGAGTGATGCGGGTCACGACTATGAATCCGTCCTTGAACATGGGTTTTCCGCCCGTCTGCGGCGAGTTGACGGATCTCCTTTCTTGGTCGAGGAGCCATGATCGTTCTCGCGGTCGATTTTGGTGGATCGCATATCAGCTGCGGATGGTGCGCGATAGCGAAATGCTGGCCTCCAGCACCTGCCGGTAGATTCATCCGGTCTGCTGCGGGCCAACCTTCCGGCCGTTTCGGCTTCCCTTCGCTCCGCCGCAGGAAAGGTCGGCCTTCCTATCAGCCGGTGTGAGGGGGTGGCCGTAAGCTTCGGTGGCCTGGTGAATCCTCGACTCGGGGCGGTGCTCTCGACAAACGGCCGGCAGATCAAGAAAAATAGTGGTTCTTCTTCATCGCGTCAGGTTCTGACATGTGGGTTTTGACAAGGTTGGGAGCCAAAGTGCTCGATCATGAGAGAAAAAATATGAAGCTCCGAAGGAAAATCGCTTGTACGATCTGGCTAGTCGTTTCCTTTGAGCTAGGGATAAGCGTTGCTGGCCAAACTAAACCTCAGTCTGAACTCAAGACACGCAATGTTGTTCTAATCGTAACTGACGGGTTGAGGTGGCAAGAGGTCTTCCAAGGGCCGGATCATTCGCTCATGAACCGTGAACATGGAGGCGTGGAGAATATCGACACCTTGCGCACTGACTTCTCGAGGGCTACTTCGTCCCAGAGCCGAGAAACGGTGTTCCCCTTCCTATGGAAGACGTTCGCACATCAAGGGCAGATTTTTGGCAATCAGGAGAAAGAAAGTATCGCGAGGGTGGCTAACCAATATGCATTTTCCTACCCCGGCTACAACGAAATGATCGCGGGGTTTCCGGATCCGCATGTTGATAAGAACGATTTTGGTCCCAATCCGAACGTTACAGTGTTCGAATGGCTGAACCGCATACCTGAACTGCAGGGACGAGTTGCTGTTTTTGGCACTTGGGACGCCTTTAAGGACATCTTCAACCAGAAGCGCAGTGGCTTGTTCATTTCCGCCGGATGGGATCCAATCGCACGCGCGGAATCCCGCGCCAGGCAGGCATTGATCGAGGATTTTTACAGCACGACCACGCGACTCTGGGACGACAACGTTTACGATGCGTTTCTGCAGCCGGTTGTGCTCGATTATGTGCAGGCGCACCAGCCCAGAGTGCTTTTCGTAGGCTATGGTGAAACCGATGAATGGGCTCACTCGGGACGTTACGATCTGCTGCTAAGGGCTGCACATCAGTTTGATAAATTTGTGGAGCAGCTCTGGAATACCATGCAGTCGATGCCGTCTTACCGCGATCAGACAACCTTTATCATCACGACAGACCACGGGCGCGGCAGCGGACTAACTGGGTGGAAGGACCATGGCACGGAGCAGAAGGGATCCGAAAATATCTGGATTGGAGTTTTTGGTCCGGACACGCAACCCCTGGGCGAGCGGGAACATGCGCCGGCAGTGACGCAGAGCCAGATTGCGGCAACTCTGGCTGCGCTGTTAGGAAAAGACTACCGAGGCTCTGTGCCCCAAGCCGCTAAGCCTCTGCCCGATGTCGTGGCCACTCGGACTTCGAGCACAGTCAAATAGCGAGTTCACCAAAATAGAGAAGACCACAATACGACTGGTCTTCTTTTTTTCGCGGCGAATCTGGTCAATAACAACGACTTAACAGTAGCGATCCAATCGACGGAGGGCCAATAAGTGCAGCTGCAGAATACCTGCACGGTCGGCGCAATTGCCATGCTTTGCTCGCGTGTTAGTCTGAGTGGCATGCAGGCCGCCAAGAGGCTGACAATTTTGTTGGTGATATGGGCCGCCAGTCTTTCCGCTCAGAGCGCTCGAAAACCAGCATCACAACCTGATGTTTTTCTGGTGACCATTGATACGCTGCGCGCCGACCATGTTCACTGCTATGGCTATGGGCCTATTCAAACCCCGGCGCTGGACACCCTCGCGAAAGATGGCGTCCGTTTCACTCAAGCGTTCACACCCAGCCCGATTACAAACACCTCGCACACTTCCATCCTCACTGGACTGTTGCCTAGCACGCACGGTGTCACTGACTTCGCCGTGCGTCTGGCAAACACTTACCCAGCTTGGGCGGAATTGCTGAAGAAGCAGGGCTACCGCACCGGTGCATTCATTGGTTCTGTCGTTCTCGACAGTCAAAGCTTTGCGCCCGGGCTGGATCGCGGCTTTGATTTCTACGATAACTTTCCCAAAGTTACGCACAGCAAATCGCGATGGGGGCGCCTGGAGCGTCGTGGCAGAGACGTGGCGCAACATGCAGAGAATTGGTTGAGCACCCATCCCACGGGTCCACATTTCGTCTGGGTCCACTTTTACGATCCGCACGACCCCTACGACCCGCCTCCACCGTTTTCGCAAGTCTATAAGGACCGTCTATACGACGGTGAAATCGCTTATGCGGATTCGGCACTGGCAGATTTTTTGGCGTATCTGAAGAAAAAGGGCTGGTATGAGAATTCAGTCGTGATTGCAGTGGGCGATCACGGCGAGGGACTCGGAGAGCATCATGAGGAAACGCACGGGATTTTCCTCTACGATTCCACCATGCACGTTCCGTTGATCATCAAGTTCCGGGATCAGAGAGAGGCCGGCAGAGTGGTGGAGGCGCAAGTACGTACTACGGACATATTGCCCACCGTGATCGATCTGCTGAAGATCCCTCTGCCGGAGCGGCTCGATGGGGAGTCATTGGTTTCATACCTTGCCCTCGTGGGTACACCCGAAACTACCGGTCGCGCCGCTTTCGGCGAGACCGATTACCCCATGCGTTTCGGCTGGGCGCCTCTACGGTCGGTACGTGGCGAAGGATTCAAGTTTATCGAAGCTCCTAGACCGGAGTTCTACAACTTGCGCTCCGATCCGCGAGAACTAACAAATAATTACGTGCCATGGGATGCGATAGTACAGAAGTTTCGCGCGATGCTCTCGGACTTGAGGAGTAAAATGCCTCCTCGATCGCCCTCTGCCGGATCCGTGAGCCAAAGCACAATCGACGAGCTAAAAGCCCTGGGATACTTGGGCCGCGCGGACGCTGGCAGCTCAACCAACGTGCCCGAAGCCTCGCTGCTACCTGATCCCAAGGAAAAGATCGAGGAACAGAACCTGCTGCATAAGGCGATGATCGCGTCCGAGGACGGACGCTCTAGCGAGGCGCGCACTGCCTTGGAGAAAGTCCTGGAGCTTGATCCCAAAGCGCCAACAGCGCTGCGCCAAATTGGAGAGCTGGAGTTGCATGCGGGTGACTACGCAAAGGCCGCCGAGCATCTGAAACACGCACGTGAGATTCGTCCCGATGACGCGACGGCTGCGTTCTACGAAGGCCAGGCCCGGCAAGGAGAGGGTGATCTAGCCGGTGCCCGCGAGGCGCTGGAAGCCAGTTTGAAACTTACTCCCGCGCAGTTTCCGGCTCGTCTCCTGCTCGGTCAGGTTTACTTGGGATTGAAAAGTCTGAAGGCAGCCGAAGACCAGTTCGAAGCTGCACTTCTGATGCAACCGCAGAACTTGGAAGCGCAACTCTGGCTGGCGAGAGCGCAGATTGCGTCCGGGAATTTAGTTGAGGCGTTGCGACAGTTGAAACCGCTTTCCAAGTCACAACCGAACAATGCGGAGGTCTTTGAATTGCTTACGCAAGGCTATTCCGGGTTGGGCAGGAGAGAGGAGGCGGAACGGGCGGAGAGCCGAGCCAGAGGACTGCGGAAAAACCAACAACCCTGAACAAGCAATTCCTTTCTTGGTTATCATCCCGAAGAGTCTTGCCCCTCGCTCACGATCCAAAAGGCCGCCGTAACACAAACGCCGGAGCCGCCTCCGCCGGTTCGCCGAATCGTGCCGACGACCTTCCCGAGAAGCTTGCGCTACGGCGCGACCGAAGTCAGCAGGAACCAACTGAAAGCATCGAGTCTCAATGCCATACATGATGCAAGCGGCACGCACGAGCCTGCCTTGACGGCAAGCGTGGAGGTTACGAATATCGGTTCACGCGCCGCGGAAGAAGTGGTACAGCTCTATGTGCGGCTCCAAGGGACAAGCGTGGCCCAGCCGATGCGTGCCTTGAAGGGATTTCGGCGTGTCGCTCTAGCTCCCGCCGAAACCAAAAAGGTAAGATTCGACCTGGGGCCCGAAGCTTTTGCGATGTGGCATGACCGAAATCAGTTTGCCGTCGAACCAGCAAAGGTGAGCATCTGGATCAGCCCTGACTCCGCGCGTGGAACGGCGGGCGCAGTGGAAATCGTCCCGTAAGAAAAGCATGTCTCCCATCAGGCAAATCTCGCGGCGGAGGCTGTTATCTCTCCCACTCTCGTCACTGTTCTGCGTCGCTGCTTGTCTGTTTCCTGAGATTGCCCGCGGAAACTCGGAATACTATCGCCACATTTATTTCGACAACAGCCTGAATTCCGATTTTTATTTTTACAGTTCGGGCCAGGCGTCTCCGCCCAGTACGCTTGAGCAGAAAAACTGGAGATTGCCAGTCGAGACCAAGATTTTCCTGACTCCCCCCAATGGACTTCGCCTCGAGTGGCAATCGCAAGCCGGCGGTGGATGGGAAGCGGAAGTGCGAGTCGTCAACTTTCGCAATCGCTTCCCAGCATTCTCGGGAGAAAACCTTTACATTTGGTGTTTTGCGCCACAAGCGGTTTTGGCGGCTGACCTTCCACTCATCGTTTTGTCTGACACTCGCGAGGGCCTTCAAGTGGCTGAGTTACCAGGAAGCTTTACTCAGCCAATCCCACTGGGGAAATTCGTCGGCGACTTGCCCGCTGGACGTTGGGTTCAAGTCCGGATTCCGCTTGCCGAGTTCAGAACTGCATCCATTTACGCTTTTAAGCCGCAATACCTGCAAAACATTATCTTCCTTCAAGGACGGGCAGACGGCGTTCGACACACGCTCATCCTCGATGAAATCAGCGTGGACGACGGCTCCGCTCAAGACAAAGCGCCTACGGACGCGCTTCCCACTCCCAAGAACGTTAAGGCAACCGGCTATGACCGGCACATTGAAGTCCAGTGGGACCCGGTGGATAGTGCTACGCTCGGACGCTATGTGATTTACCGCTCGCTCGATGGCAAGGCCTTCGAGCCGATTGGCATTCAGCTTCCAGATACGCATCGTTACTCAGATTTTCTTGGGAAAGCCGGCGTGACGGCGCAATACAAGGTCGCTGTCTCAGATCGCCAGTATAAGCTGTCTCCACTGTCCAATGCTGCCAGCGCTTCCACGCGCGAATTCACCGACGACGAACTCCTTACCATGCTGCAGGCAGCCTGTTTCCGCTACTACTGGGAGGGCGCTGATCTGCATTCGGGTATGACCCGGGAGAGCATCCCCGGAGACGACCGCATCACTGCCACCGGCGCGAGCGGTTTTGGCATCGCTGCCCTGATGGTCGGAGTGCATCGTGGATTCATCACGCGCGAGCAAGGCGTGGAGCGCCTCACCAAAATTGTCGGTTTCCTTGAACATGCAGATCGCTACCACGGCGCCTGGTCGCACTACATGGACGGAAGCACGGGAAAAACCATGCCTGTGTTTGGTATGTTCGATGACGGCGGCGACCTGGTGGAAACCTCGTTTCTGATGCAGGGACTTCTCGCCGCCCGCCAATACTTCCACGGTAGCAATGAAACGGAAGAGTCTCTCTACCGCCGGATCTCGAATCTTTGGGAAACCGTCGAATGGGATTGGTACCGCCAGTCCCCGCAGAGCGGCTTCTTGTATTGGCATTGGTCACCGCTGTGGGCCTGGCAGATTCACCATCCGCTCATCGGATTCAACGAGGTGATGATCACCTACCTGCTGGCCATGGCCTCGCCCACGCACGCCGTGCCCGCCGACCTTTATTACTCCGGGTGGGCGGGACAATCGCAAAATGCACTGGATTATCGCGCAGGCTGGTCGGGCTCGACCGACGGAAATCGCTATGGAAATGGGCACACCTATTTCGGCACTAAGCTTGACGTAGGCGTTGGTACGGGAGGACCGCTATTCTTTACTCATTATTCCTACATTGGCTTCGATCCACATAGCTTGCACGACCGCTATACATCCTCCTACTTCGACAACAACCGCAACATCGCGCTGATCAATCGCGCCTACTCGATTGCCAATCCCAAGCACTTCGAGGGTTATGGCCCGAACGCCTGGGGACTAACGGCCAGCGATGGTCCGTCGGGCTACGTTCCCCATGCACCCGACAACGCCAGCGATCAGGGTACGCTCACCCCTACCGGCGCACTGGCAACTTTCCCTTACACACCGGAAGCCTCGATGGCAGCCTTCAAACACTACTATCGGGACCTCGGTCTCCAGCTCTGGGATATTTACGGCCCGCGCGACGCATTCAATCCCGGCCAAAACTGGATTTCACCAATTTATATGGGACTGAACCAGGCCCCGATCACGGTCATGATTGAGAATTACAGGACTGGGCTGGTGTGGAAGAACTTCATGTCCAATCCGGAGATCGGGCAGATGCTACAGAAGCTCGACGCCGTTTCCAGAAAACAGCCGTAGTTCGGTTTTGCTCCGTATTGAGTGATAATGGCAGCAGACTGATGTCCTTCGTATTTGACATTACGCGCCGCAAGTTCATGCAATCAGCTTCGCTGCTGACTGCAGGGCTTGCGACTTCTCGATCTTGGCTCCCCAAGTCTCTGGCTGCGGCGCGCACCCCGCAGCCTCTTGAAGAGTTCGGCTACAGCGACGTACTTCTGGCCAGTGACCTCCACAAAAAACAGCTCGAGGAGACCCATTCCGTGCTAATGGGATTGAGCGAAGATAGCCTGTTGAAACCGTTCCGTGAGATGAGCGGCCAACCGGCGCCCGGCGATGACCTGGGTGGTTGGTATCACTACGACCCAAACTACGACTGGCACACTTTTGATGCGGGTTTTGCTCCGGCGGCAACTTTCGGCCAATGGGTGTCTGCTCTAGCGCGCAGCTACGCAATTACGGGCGACCAGAAGACACGCGAAAAAGTTTTGCGTTTGAATCGCTTGTATGCTCAGACGATCTCGGGAGATTTTTACGAGAACAACCGCTTCCCCGCCTACTGCTACGACAAGCTGGTATGTGGACTGATCGATTCGCACCGATTTGTTGGCGATCCCGATGCGTATCGCATTCTCGAACATACGACGGACACCGCCTTGCCGCATTTGCCCGGGAAAGCCGTTGAGCACGGACGCAGCTGGCGGCCCGGCAAGGATGAGTCCTACACCTGGGACGAGTCCTACACCATCGCAGAAAATCTCTTCTTGGCTTACCAAAGGGGCGCGGGGGAGCGGTACAGCGCATTGGGAGCTCAGTATTTGGATGACGAATATTTTGGTCCGCTGGCCGAGGGCCGGAGCGTGTTCGCTGGAAGGCATGCCTACAGCCACGTGAATGCGTTGTGTTCGGCAATGCAGGCCTATCTAACTTTGGGAAGCGAAAAGCATTTGCGCACCGCTAAGAACGCGTTCGACCTGCTCGAGGCGCAAAGCTTCGCGACCGGTGGCTGGGGGCCGGACGAGACGCTCCGCGCGCCAAACAGCGGAGACATCGAGTCCAGTCTCACGAACAGCCACCGTAGTTTTGAAACACCCTGTGGGGCCTACGCGCACTTTAAACTCACGCGCTACCTGCTTCGTGTGACCGGCGAGTCGCGATACGGCGATAGCATGGAGCGCGTGATGTACAACACCGTCCTCGGCGCAAAGCCGTTACAGCCGGACGGGAGGACCTTTTATTATTCCGATTACAACTTCAAGGGACGAAAGGTCTATTCCAATCATCGCTGGCCTTGCTGCTCTGGTACGTTGCCACAGGTCGCGACGGACTACGGAATCAACACGTATTTCCGGGACCGGAGCGGCATATACGTGAATCTTTACATTCCATCAACCCTACGGTGGACTCAGGAAAGCGCGGCGGTTTCCCTGACCCAGAAGGGCTCGTATCCCTTCGACAGTGTGGTGCAGTTCGAGGTGGCTACTCCCCGGCGGCTGGAGTTCGCTCTGAACTTCCGGATTCCATCCTGGGCAGAGGGCGCCTCGATGTCCGTGAATGGCAAGCGGGTGCGGGAACAAGTGATTCCGGGGAGCTTTGCAACCGTTCGGCGAGAATGGAAGGCAGGCGACCAGATCGAATTAGACTTGCCGCTAACGAAGCGTCTGGAACCCATTGACCCGCGCCACCCAAAAACGGCCGCGCTGCTGTGTGGTCCACTGGTCCTCTTTGCGATCACCCAGACGCCGCCGCTTGTGACCAGCCGGCAACTGTTAGCTGCAAAGAAGACCGGACAGCAAAATTGGCAAGTCGAAACGGCCACTGCAGATCTGAACATGCTGCCGTTTACGGCTATTTCGAACGAGCAGTATTCAACCTACTTGCTTGTCAAGTAGTGGCCGCTGATCAGGTCTAGCTTAGCTAAGACTGAACTAGGGTTAAAATTCAATCCTCAGTGCCAGCTGCCCGACACGGTTTCCACCGGCGTCACCCTTGCGAGTGGCGAGAACCTTTCCGAATGTGCCTTGGCCGCTAACACTCTCAGTCAGATTTTGGCGCGGATCATCGAAGTTTGGATGGTTCAGGACGTTGGTAAAGCTAGACTCGAACTTGAATGCGATCCGCTCTGTCACCTGGAATCTCTTGCTAAGGCCGAGGTTCCAAGTAGCGGTCCCCGGGCCAACGAGAGACCCTACACTTGCGTTGCCAAAGCGGCCAGCTCGCGGTAACGCGTTGCCGGCCGCGTCTTGGGTCGGGCAAGCAAGGGCGTTGCTTTGGAGGTCTTGTCCCGGGGTGCGACCGGGGCAGGCGAATACGTTCGCATTCCACCACTGCGTGCTAGTGTGGTTAAAGTTGTTGGGATTGCCCGCCAGGTCAGGCCGGTTAAAGCCGCCAAAGGGAGCGTTGCCAGTGGAATCAAAAAATATGAAGGGAGTTTCGAAAGGGCCAGTTTCAGCCAGGAAAATCGTGCTGAGCTGCCAGCCTCCCAGGAGTCCGTCCACTACACCATTGGCGTTACCGAGATACCGGCGCCCCTTCCCAACAGGAAGCTCATCCACCAGGGTGGTGATCCAGCGATGTTTCCGGGTGCCACCGAGGTTGCCGTAGTCCCCCCGGAGGTTGTACTGATTCATCGTATCGCCCGTAACTTCCCCGTCAAAGCCGGAACCGGGCCACGATTCGGTGTCCGACAGGTTGCGCGCCCAAGTCCACGTAGATTGTAACGTGAGCCCGCGAGAATACTTGTGGATCACTTCGGTCTGCATCGATTCATAGGTGCTGATCGCCCCGGCTGCACGCATCCTGACCTTGCTCCAAGCTGGAAACGGAATTGGATTGGGGTTGCCCTGGTCATAAGGGGCCGTCGTTGGAAGCGGCTGATTGAGATTCGGGGCCCAGGTCAGTTGATTCGCACGGCTGCCAATATACGACACCCGCAAGGAAGTATTACCATGAATTACCCGTTCGACCGAAAGGTTCCACTCGACACTGTACGGGTCCTTCTTGTCCTTCTGATTCGCAGTGAAAAATGATTGTGTATGCAACAGGAGCCCGTTGGGGGCTTGGACATTGGGAAACTGGAAGTACCCCGGCTGGCCAAACCCAGCATTTGCATAATTAGCCTGGAAGCCGTCGTGGATACCTGCCACGGAGAAAAATACCGCCCCTAAGGTCGTAACGTCGTAGATGCCAGCACCGCCGCGAATAACCGTCTTATTGTCAACAAAGGGCCGATACGCAAAACCGACGCGAGGAGTGAAGTTGGTGTAAACGTTGCGCAACGCTTTCGGCCAGCCCGCCTGTTGAGAGGTCAAGAAGGGAGTGCAGGGAGGCGGGCCGGGATTGGGATTGACATTGTTTGGTGAGTTGCAGACGTTGACGGCCTCTGCCCACAGAGGCTGCGTTGCCGCCAGAGACCTGGGGTCCGAGGAAAAGATCACGCGCCCCGTGAGCGGAACGCTGGGATCGAAGTTGGTCAGGTTAATGGGGTCGTAGAGCGGCGGTATTCTCGAAATCCTTAGGCCAACGTTCAACGTCAGTTTTTGCGTGGCTTTGAGCGTGTCCGCCGCGTAACCGTAATAGTGAGTGGTGCTGCCATCGATGTTCCTCGGTGGAGTGTGGGTGACATACGTGTAGTAGGGAACTCCAAGTAGGAAGTCGGCGAAATTATTCCCCGTGTAATTCCCATTAAAGAAGAAGTCTCCATAGTCGTCCGCCGGCGAGGAACCGGAGTACCAGGCTGTGACCAGGTGAAGCTTGCGAAGATCGAAGCCAAACTTCATCGTGTGCTTCCCCTTGATCCAGGTCAGGTTCTCATTGATCTGGAAATTGTAGGAAAGCTCCGGATTAGGCCGGGTGTGAACAATGGGGTCGATGCTACTCCTGGGCTCGAAAACAAAGTCGGGGAAACCTCCCGGAGGGAAAGGCCCCAGTTGCTGGGAATTCAGTCCCATTTTCTGCATGAAGGCTGGCCCATCGAGCGGAAAGGCCCCGCCACTCTGCCTGCGGCTGATGCCTCCGCGCAGCTCATTGATCAGGTTTGGAGTAATGGCATAGTTGTGCGCGAGCACGATTTGATTGTCATGTTCGAAATCGGTTTCCGCGGGAAGCGCCAGACCAGAAGGGTTGACCTGCCTTTTGTTCTTGTAGCTCCAGCGGCCGAAAACACTCTGCTTCGTGTTAATCGTATGGTCGATGCGAATATCGAACTGATCGGAAAGCGTAGGATTGGGAACGTTTATGGTGTAGTTGTCGAACGCAAAATTGTTCACGCCCCCCTGGTTTGGCAGCGGATAAAACTTGAGAATCAATGCTGCTCTCGGATCGAAGCTACTCGTTGGGATCATGTTGCCCGGAAAGGGCGTTCCGTTGAGATCATGGACAGTAACACCGGGAAGACTCGAGAAATCTCCATTTCGCATGGCCTGGCTGGGCACAGTATTTGGCTGAACGGTCTGAGTCCTATACCTCATGGCTTCGTAATCGCCAAAGAAAAACGTGTGCTTGCCCCATAGCGGTCCGCCGAAGGAACCCCCAAAATCGTTTGCGCTCTTGGCAGGCTTCTGCACTTGGGGCACTGTAAATCGCGTAGCGTCCAGAGCCTTGTTCTGAAAATACTCAAATGCGGATCCATGAAATACATTTGTGCCGGACTTGCTGGTCGTCGTAATGTCCGCCGGGTTGCCATATTCCGCTCCGCCGCCTGACCCCTGTACCTTCATTTCTGCAATGCTTTCCGCGGAGATGAACATCTCTCTTTGGGGGCCAGCCGAACGGATATCTTCTGTGCTGATACCATCCATCGAATACTCAACCTGATTGGTCCCTGCCCCCTGGACCGTGATGTTGCCGTCTCCGTCGCCCGTGACGCCGGGGAGATAAGCCAGCAGGTTATACGGGCTAGTGCTGCCGGCGCCGCGGTAATTGGCCGGAAGCTCGAGCACTTCGTTGCTGTCAAAGCTGGAAGAAATCGATTGAGACTCCGTATTGATGAGTTCAGGATTGGCCACGACCGTGACCTGCTCCGCCGCAGTTCCCATCACAAGTTTCACATCGGCGCGCACGACTTGACGCGCGGCGACCACAATGTCCTTCGTGGTCACTTCGCGGAAGCCCGTCGCTCGCACGGTAACCGTATACAGACCCGCCTTCAGGTTTTCCGCCTGGTAATTTCCCTGGGCGTCACTGTGTACCTCGCGCGAAATGTTTTCGCCCTGGTTGGTGACCGTAACCACCACGTCGGGCATCACCGCACCCGAGGGGTCGGTAACCGTGCCCAGAATTGTTCCGAAGGTCGTTTGCCCCAGTCCGGGCGCCGCAAGACACACAACACTCAATGCTAAGCTCAGCGCAAGGACGATAGGCCTGACTCTCATGGTTCGTCTCCTAATTCTTCGCACCTATTTCGTCACGCTCCTGACCGTTGATAAGCGGTTTCAGAAACCGGTTTCTTTTGGCCCTTATTACATGCCTGGCGGCAAACTTGTCAAGTTCTTTTTCTCTGGATCGCCGCTGCTGGAGCTGGCTCGTGGCTTTTTGCCCGCCAGTCGTGATAGCTTCAACGGGGGCGTGACGAGCCATTGCAGAAAGCGCTTTCTTGCCTGGTTCTTCCTCCAAGTTCCAGAGTTACTGGCCAGTGGACCACAGCCTGACCTGCTCTGGGTTAACTGGCCGCGCTGAGCGGCTCGCATTTACGAAAAGGAGGGACCATGGGCCACACCATGAGAGAGGTGGCCAAACGAGCGGGGGTTTCCCCGGCCACGGTGTCACGCGTACTAAACAAGACCCAACACATCTCGACGGAGATGGAACAGCGGGTCCTCGAGGTAGTCCGCCAGCTTAACTACTACAAGAACGTTCACGCGCGCCGGCTCGCGACCGGCCAGAGCGATTTGTTCGGACTGGTGATTTCAGAGATCGCAAATCCATTTTTCCCTGAAATCATCCGCGGATTCCAGGCCGCTGCGTGGGACCGAGGCCTCGACGTCCTTCTCTGTAACACCGAATACAACCAGTCGCGGACCAAGTCGGTCATACGGAAGCTGATCGAGAGTGATGTCCGTGGGGTCGCCATTGTGACTTCCTCCGTTGACAGAAGCGTGACTTCCGACCTGATCGCAGCGGGAGTCGGAGTCGTTTTCTGCAACCTCGGTCCGGCCGAAAAGTTAGTGAGCAACATTTCGATCGACTACCAACGGGGAATCTCCCAGGCTATCGAACATTTGGTCGAACTCGGCCACCGCCGCGCCGCCGTCATTGCGGGGCCTCAGGATAACCACACCGCCGTTATCATTAAAGAAGCGTTGGTGGCTGGGCTGCAGGCACGGAAGTTGAATCCTTTCCCCGTTCTCGATAGCAATTATCGCGTCGATGCCGGAGCTTCGTCGGTGCGTACCATCCTGTCAGAGCCGGAAATCCCCACGGTGGTTTTCTGCGGAAGCGACCTCATTGCGATGGGCGCTATGAGTGCGCTGGAGGAAGCGGGGGTCAAGATTCCCGAAGACGTCTCAGTTATCGGCATTGATGATATCTCTTTCGCTTTCCTGACACGCCCTCCCCTGACCACCATCCGCGTTCCTCGCGAACAATTGGGGACGATCGCCTTTGAGGCCCTCGACAAGATGTTAAGCCTGAAACGCCGGAGAGGAGCCGACTACTATCTGGAAACAGAGTTGGTAGTTCGCAAATCCACCGCTGCGGCCCGAGAGCATAGCCTTCGCATTGTCTGAGAACGAATCCGGCGACAATCACTACCGGGAGTTTCAATTCCCGGCTGGTGCTTGCATGTGGTTTACGAGGAAGACGTTATGTATGAATTTCCAGGGCGGCAGAGAGCGAACTTTGCGAAATCGCGGGTTCCGTGGTGCTGGTTGTGGACGATGTTGCTGGCAGCATGCGCCAGTACGGCGACTTCGGCACCTCCCAATACGGCCGCCTCGCCGAGCCCCAATATTGTACTGATCACCCTGGACACCACCCGTGCCGATCGCATGGGTTTCCTCGGCTCCGAACGCGGGCTTACGCCGAATCTGGATGGATTGGCCCGGCGGGGCGTGGTCTTTTCTCGAGCCTACGCCCAAGTGCCCTTGACGACCCCCTCGCACGCTACAATCCTCACCGGAACCTACCCGGGGTTCAATCATGTGAACTATATGGGAGACGCGCTCGGCAAAGCTCTCCCGTTTCTTCCCGACATTCTTCACAGAAACGGATACAGGACGGCAGCATTTGTAGGAGCGTTGGTGCTCGATCCGAGGAAATTGGCTCCAGGTTTCGAACGCGGATTTGATACTTACGATGCGGGGTTTCATCGGCGGCGCGGGAGCGAGGACCGCTACGTCAGCCTGGAACGGCGTGGCGAGGAAGTGGTGAATCGTGCCCTCGCCTGGCTCGACAAGCAGCCTGCAGGGCCGTTCTTTCTCTGGATTCATCTCTACGATCCCCATGATCCCTACAGTCCCCCGGAACCATATAAGACGCGCTACCAGGAGAAGCCATACGACGGCGAGATTGCGTACACGGATTCAGTAGTAGGAAGGCTCATCACCGGGCTGCGGACGCGGGGCTTACTCGATAGCGCTCTGCTTGCCGTCATGGCTGACCACGGCGAAGCGTTCGGGGAACACGGGGAGAACCATCACGGCATCTTTCTCTACGATGAAACGATTCACGTGCCGTTGCTGTTCAAGCTTCCTGGGCAGCACCCATCAAGGAAGGTTGAATCCGGGGTTGGACTGGTGGACGTCGCGCCCACTATCTTGCGAGCCGCGCATCTGCCGGTTCCCCCCCTCATGCAGGGCGAGTCTCTTTTGAGCTTCATGAAATTGGAGCAGGCCGGTGCTGCTAGCCAACCCAGCGATTCGAATTTGCAGCGTTCCGTTTATGCAGAAAGCGCCTATGGTCACCTTTCTTTTGGATGGAGCACATTGCGTGCATGGCGGACAGGAAAATACCTATACATTGAAGCTCCGGAACGCGAGTTGTATGACCAATCGGTGGATCCGCTTGCGGCGCACAACCTGGCTCCGGATTCCAAGGCCGTCGCAGACACCGCGGCAGCCCAGATTGCGGAATTCAACCGGATGATGACAAAAGGATCTGCCGCAGAAAAAACACAGTTGAGCCCGGAGCAAAACGAAAGCCTGAACGCCCTCGGCTACTTGAGTTCTGATTCCGGAATTTCCAGCGCGGCAGACAATGAAGGTGGGCCGGACCCCAAAGAGAGAATTGGGATCGCCAATCTTCTCTATGAGGCGCTGGTGGATATGGAGCAGGAGCAGTTTCAGGAGGCCGTGCCAATCTTGGAGCAGGTATTAAAGCAGGAACCAAATACTCCCATAGCCTTTCTGCAACTGGGACGGGCTTACATGGCGTTAAAGGAGTACCAGAAAGCAGTAACGCCATTGCGGAGTTTAGTTGAAAAGAAACCGGATGATGCTTTCGCTCGCTACGAATTGGGGTGCGCTTTGGTGAAAACCGGCAACTGGGACGAGGCGCTGCCGCATTTCGAAGCCGCCGTTTCCCAGATGACGGGCTCGGCAATGATGCACTTCTATTTGGCTCTGGTGTATCAACGAACTTCCCGCATGGATGAGGCAACGAAAGAGTTCCAGAGCGCGCTACGTCTGGACCCTAACAACTTCCCGGCCAACCTTCTTCTGGGCCGGTTGTTTGTCATGCAGCAAAGGGCGGCGGATGCCCTGCCCTACTTGCGTAAAGCAGTCAAGCAGCGCCCTGACTCGATCGACGCTCACCGATTCCTCGCCGACGTCTATGCGGAACTAGGACAACAGGAAAATTCCAGCCGCGAGCTCACGGAAGCTGAGCGCCTCAGGTTACAAGGTGGTTCCAGACTCGGGACATCGACAGACAACCCCGGTGGCCTCGCGAAGCAGCCGTGACTGGTCCGGAGAAGGTAGCCGTAGCATCCATGCCGGCGTGCACGGGTTCTCCGAAATGAACGGTGCGTATCTGACGGCTGCATTGCCAAGATGCGATTTTCTTCAAGCATCGGATCCTTCGCCTTTTGCCCTCGCTCCAGTAACCTCCGGTTGGCAGAGGATGGCTTAGACAAAAGTCCCCGGTTCAGGTGTCTTATCAGTGAAACGGTCAGCCAGCCGGAAGGAGCCGTTGGAATTCGACAGGCTCACAGCAGTTCGCGTGAAGGAGCTATACGAGAAGCACGGCGACGCGCTGGCGGCGTACGCGTGTTGCTGTGGTCTGGATTTTGCCGCGGCGGAAGACACGGTACAGAAGGTATTCCTAAAACTGCTTCGCGGAGAGACTTCGGTTCCGCGAACGCCGGTCGCGTATTTATACCGCGCTGTTCGAAACGCTTCGTTCAACCTACGGCGCGATCGCAAGCACGAAACGGGACTCGCCGAACAGGAGAAATGGTTTGTTCACGGGCGGCGAGCGCCAGAAGAAGTTCTCGCATTGCAGACCGCGCTGAGGGAATTGCCGGAGGAACAGCGCGAGGTCGTATTTCTTCGGATTTGGAGCGGTTTGACGCTACAGGAAATTGCCGATGCGACGAAGATGCCGATGAATACGGTGGCATCGCGTTATCGCTACGCGTTGGAAAAGTTGCGAGAGAGGCTCAACCCGAGGCCAGAGTTGTGAGGGTACAAAATGCGGAATCATGACGAAGAAATGGAAAGCTACTTGAAGGAATTCAGGCCGCGGGCGATTCGGCCGCTGGAACAAGAGCCGGAGTCACCCACTGTCTGGCTAAGGAGACTTGCCGCCGTCGCGGCGATCGTGCTGGCAGGAGGGCTCTCCATTTGGTTTTCACGGCGGGAAACGACGACGGTTCCGCAAGAGGCGAGCGATCCGCAGCCGCTGCTGAGCATTGAGTTCGGACCAAAGGTGATGAACACATTTCTGCTGACAAAACTGGCTCTCGAAGACACCAAAACATTTAGTGCGGTGCTAACCGAAGAGTCGCGGGGAGTCTTGCCCAGCCTGCAAGGTCACGAGAGCACGCTGCGGATATTGGCCGAAGAATAGAGGAGAAAGCAATGACCAATAAAGTTCCAGTGCTTGTGCTAGTACTGCTCACCTTGTTCAGTTCTGACGCGGGAGCCAACCAGGTGAAATTGCCTCCGGAAACAAAAAACGCGGCGCTTCGCTATTGGCAGGCCTTCGCGGAGCTTAAGGACCCGCCGCCAGTCCAAGGGATCCAGCAGCAAATAGAGAAAGTTCTTTCCGGAGAGGCACCGTGGGATGAGGCCAAACTTGGTGGAATTGTGGCTGCTAACGAAATCGCGCTGGGTATCATGCAGCGCGGCACGAAACTTCCGGAATGTGACTGGGGACTCGAATACAGCCGCGGACCGCAGGCGTCGATTGCGTTCGTGCCGCGGGCGCACGTACTGGCACGCCTGAACATGCTTCGGGGAATTCGAGATATGGCTAAAGGCCAGCCGCAGGCGGCGGTGGACACCTGGATCACGGGGATCCGTTTCGCCCAGGACCTGACGAAGGGGGGCTCACTGATTTTTTCGCTTACGGCGAAGAGCGTGCTCATGCTGGAAATGCGCACGCTGGCGGCCGAGGCGAAGCAAGGACGCTTGAACAGCACGCAGAAAAAACAACTTTACGCCGCGGTGAATGCTTTGCCAGAAGATGGTTTCGATTGGGGCCTAGCGTGGGAAATGGATGAAGCTTCTGCCGATGTTTTCTTTGCGGAAATGCAACGATCGAAACACCCTCAGGGGTTATTCGAGAGACTGATGGGCGAGCCAGCGCCAAAAGAGTGCGTGCCGCCCAGCCCTCAGCAGGTGCAGGCTTACCATGAATATATGAGCGATGTGGCCGCAGCCTTGCGCCTGCCACATCCCGCGACCAAACAACGGCTTGCGGAACTGGACGTCAAGGCAAAAGGTATCTGCGAGGCGATACGGCTAAGCATCCCTTCGCCGCAACGCGCGAATGACGGGCGAATCGATGTCATCACGGCGCGTCAAGCACTGCTGCTAGCTCTCCAGACAAAATAGCTGTGCAGCTTATCCGTCAGAAAAACGGAGAGTGGAAGCCTGCGCCCATTTTACTCGACCACTTCCTCTGCAATGAGGCAGGGAGTGTAAAGAGGCGATCCCGACGGAGAAGCGTTGGCTGGGAAGAACAGGCCCCGCTTCATTTCTGCTTCAACGACCGATTCTTCTATGAACGCAAGCAAATGACGCTCGATGTCGTCACTTGGAAAATAGGATAGACTGGTTGGCTATATTCTGAAAGCGTGGACGCTCTTTGAAAGACATGCGAATCCGGCTGATCGCCAGTGCGGTTCCTCTCCTTGCATCTCATGCCGTGGCACAACCCCCAGGACGGGCTCAACCCTCATGCCCATGCCAACCTCTGTTCAGCTGGAGTTGGGGCGCTTGGCGGTTGATCAATCTTTTTCCGTTACGATCACGGGTTTTAGGGATGCAACGCTGAAGCGCGGAATACATAGATTTTGCGCTGAATGGTTTCTGCACAGCCAGTGTTGAGTCTGAAATTCGATGAAGAAAGATATAGCGCGCAATGCTCTGAGGTGGTGTTTGGTTCGAACTTTACTTGCGTCCTAGATGCGGCCGATACTGCGGACCGCGAAACCACAGATCGATCGGTTTCTGTACGCCTTTCGCGGCGAAAGGCAGGTGTATTTTTCGTCCTTCCCCGGCTGACGCGTAAGCGGCGTACAAAGCCTTCATGACGACAAGACCATCTTCTCCCGTTACCTGGGGTTTCTCTTTTCCTCGGACGCAACGTGCGAAGTGTGCCATCTCTTGAGGGAAGCCGTAGTTCCACAACTCCTCGAACACGGGATAGCTCCACCCTTTTGTGCTCGGCGCCTTTTCCACCGCGTAGCCGTAACCATTTTCGCTGTACGTGGGGAGTGCGTTGCCCATGTGTAGATTGGCGTATGTCACCCCATCCGATCCGTGCACTTCGACCCGGTCGTCCATGCCGCCACGCCGTCCCCAACTATCCTCGACGACACCTACCGCCCCGTTTTCAAATTCAAGAATGCAATAGGCTTCGTCCTCTGCCTGCGTCTTGTCGGCATGGACGTATGTGCCCATTTGGCAGTACACGGACTGTATGGCAGGACGCCCCAGGAACCAGTAGCAGAACGCGATCCCGTGGCAGCCCAAATCCATGAGAGCCCCACCCCCGCAGCGATTCACGTCCCAGAACCAGGGGGCGTGCGGGCCAAAATGTTTTTCGCTCTGTTTCACCAGATGGACCTTGCCGAACGCTCCACCGTCGGCCATTTCCTTGGCTTTAAGATATTTGGGAGTGAAGATTAGCTCCTCGGCATAGAGAAGTAGGACGCCTGCCTCCTTGGTGATATGAATCATCTGCTCGCATTGCTCGATCGTCATTGCCAGCGGTTTTTCACACACCACGTGTTTGCCTGCCTGGGCGCAGTCGGCGGTCATTTGCGCATGTAGTTGGTTGGGCGCGGCTATCGTGACCATCTCGACGTCGGGCTCTTTAAGCATTTCTCGATAATCTGTAAACACTCGTGGAATCCCGTGTCGTTTAGCCATCGCCGCTGCATTCCCGTGAGTGGGCGAGGCCACGGCTATGACTTCCGCGTGCTCCGATGCGATCTTTATGGAAGCAGCGTGGATGTCGGCTTCGAATTGTGAGCCGATAATTCCAACTTTTACTTTTCCGTTATGGGACATGTATCCGTTTCCTCACCGCGCCAAGACACAAGCTCAACCAACTTATGCGGCGCGATTGTTAGCTGCTGACAGCCCGCGGGCGACGGCACGAACGTATGCCGCGTTGCATCCGCAGCAACCGCCCAGGAACTGAATGCCCTCCGACCTCGCTTTTTCCCCAAAGCTCTCGAACGCGCTTCGCGGGAGCTGGATGGCTTCCATTGCATCTGGGAATTGCGGCAGACGAGTAAAGCAGGGAGTTGCATCAGTGGTCCGGAACGCCGCAGGCTGCGCGGCAATCGGAACACTGACGGCCTTGCGCATCTCCCGAGTGATGGCCAAGATGCGCTCAGGCTCCTGCTCACAATTCACGCCCACGACAGCAGCGCCCGCGTCCACCATAGCTCGCGCACAGTCGGCGGGAGAATGCCCGTCGGAACACTGGCTTAGTGTCGGACGGAAAGTCATGGTAGCTACGATTGGTAAGCTGCTCGCACGAGAGCATTCGATGGCAATGAGCATCTCTTGCAGGTGAAAAAAGGTCTCCAAAATAAGAAAGTCCACCCCGGCGTCTGCAAGAAGACGAACCTGCTCGGTGATCAGATCACGCACTTGTCCCGCCGCGGTGGGACCTTCTCGTTCAAAAAGTTGTGTTCGCGACACCGAGCCTGCAACCAGCGCGCTGCTTCCAGCTACTTCGCGCGCAATGCGCACGGCGGCGGTATTGATGGCCTCGGTTTGCTCTCCGTACCCGGCTCGATTCAGTTTTTCCCGCGTTCCGAAGAAAGTGAGTGCTTGCAAAACTTGCGAGCCGGAGTTGAGAAATTCGCGGTACAACTCGCGCAAAGCATCGGGATGCTCGATGGCCACTTCGGGCGTGAACTGTCCGCTGCCTTTGCCCGTTCCAACTCTTTCACGGCCCGAACCGCTGTCCACCCAGCCGCGACGCTCCAGTTCGATGAGGTATCCCCCATCGCCTAGTACGATCCCCTGCTTTGCGATCCGTTCCAGGATGTTTTCATTTTGTCTCATAGTTGTAATTTGCTTTCGTGTGTTGTTGCACTAAGACCACTGCCGCAGCTCCCACCAAGCCCGCGTCAACGCCCAATTTCGCGGTGATGATGGGCAACCTACGGCTGTTGTCGGCAAAGATATGTTCGCGGCAGCTCCGTTCGAATGAATTCCAGTACAACCCACCAGCTGTACCTAAACCGCCCCCGACGACAATCACTTCAGGGTCGAGCACGTTCACCAGAAATGCGGTGCTGACGCCCAGCGCCTCACCTGCAGAAGTCAATATTTCGAATGCGTCCTTGTTGCCGCTTGATGCAGCGCGGAACACTTCTTCACAGCTTTCCGCGGATTCCGTTTTCGTGATTTGTGCAAAACGATTGGCAATCGCAGGGCCCGAGGCAAACTCCTCCAACACTGGACGCAACTTCGATCCACAGTGAGTACACACTGTGCTCAGCGGGCTGCTCCCCATCGTAATTGCGTTGCCGTTTGCACCTTTAAACGGTTGGCCGTTCTGCACCAGGCAATAACTGATCCCGGTTCCTACTGAGATGTACACAAAAAGGCGGTTTCCACGGCCTGAGCCGAAAATGGCTTCGCCCACAGCTGCCGCGCGAACGTCTGACTCGACTTGCGCAGGCGCAATTTCGGACAGCTTCTCCTGAACCGGACGGCCGCTCCAATCTATCGTGCAGCTGCTGGTCACATTCCCATCGCAGTCCACAAGCTCTGCCACACCGGCGCCGATACCAGCCACTTCGATTCTTTCCCCACGCGCCCAGTCGTTCAGTTGCTGGACGAGATCCAGAGAATCTTTCAAGACCGCCTCACCACCTCGCTTAGGCTTTGTGGGAATAACTGCCCGGTGCAGTATTTCGCCGGACGGCCACAGGACCACTCCGGCTGCGATCTTCGTGCCCCCAACGTCCAGTCCGATCGCTCCGAGTTGTTGCTTACTGTTCATTCGCGGGTCGCGTGTGATCGTGAAGGTGATGACGGTCTTGCCGTTCCCCTAGCCGAAGATCGAGGGGGCGAAAACGTGATTGCACCGCGATGGCTCGCCTCTCTCTCGCAGCTTTACTGCTGGCTTCGATCACCTCGAGCAAGTGAATGTCATGCTCGACGCTGTGGAGGGGCTGGCGTTTTTCTCGTAGTGCATTCACCATCTCTGCCAGGCCATCAGCCCATAGCCAGGTCGGCTCGAGGGGCTCAAACTCTTCCCAGCATCCCGCGCTGTTTCGCCAGATCTCGAAACCTCTCGGGTCCCAATCATCCCCCAGCAGGTTTGCGGTCCCTTCGGTACCGTAGAACTCGAGAGCAGGGCGTCGGTAGCGTTGTATGCAATGGCCGGAAACCAACGATGCCACAGCACCATCTTGATGTCTTAATAGGACATGGGAAACGTCTGTCCCCCTGGTCCCAATCCTCTGACCGTCAATCTCCCGGTCAGCCACCGCAAGCGTTTCAGCGCTCTGCACTTCGACTACAGGCCCGAGGACTGCAGTGAAACTCTTGAGGTTGTAAATTCCAACTTCAGCCAGCGGCCCTATGCTGCCATCGTGATACCACCGCGCCCATGTGGAACCCGCATTACCGTAGAGCGCGCGGGCGGAATGTACTTTGCCGATTGCGCCCTCTTTGATTCTTCCCCAAAGGGCTCGGAATGTCGGCGCGAGTTGTACGAAAGGCGCGCACATCAAATGCAAACCATGCTCCTGTGCAAGCTGAGCAAGCTGTAGAGCTTCGCAGCGGTTTGCTGCCGCAGGTTTCTCCACCACAACGTGCTTCCCGTGTTCCAGGGCCGTTCGCACCAGCGACGAATGGCTGTCGGGAGAAGTGAGAATGAGCACGACATCCACGTCCGACTGCAAAACTTCAATTGGATCCGCCACCAGTTGGACACCGGGACGACGAGTTTGCAAGTCTTGCCAGATTTCCTTGCGCCGGGCGCATACCGGCCCCATCCGCGCCAAACCACGAGGAATCAAGCGATCCAGCACCTGAAAATAGGCCCAGATCACATTGCCGGCTCCGATGATTCCAACCGTTACTGGGCGCAATTGAGCTGCTCCTCCTGCACGGTGGCCGCCGCCGGTTCATAGGACAACATTGCGCCGCCCGCGACCTCCAGTGCGATTCCGAGCCATTGCAGCACTGTCGGCCGTTCCTTGAGGAAGGCTGTCGCCAGGACTATCGTGCACAGTGGATATAGGGCCGTGAGTGGAATTGCAACACTGGCCTTTGCACCTTTCTCCAGACAGGCGAACACCGCCCAATTTCCCAGTCCATTGACAGCTCCAGCAATCAAACCGACGAGTATCACACGGGCACTAAGCCCGAATAACGTCGTTGTTTCGCACAGGAAAGGGAGTAAAACAACAAAGCCGAGGGTAACCCAGATCACCATGGAGCGCGCCGATACCCGGTTTGTACCGAGTTTCATAAACAAGCCATTGACTCCCCACAGCACAATGGCGAAGCTGGCGTATGCCATCCAATGGATCACAAGTCCCTCAAATCGAAAGGATTACGATCGAAGCCAGGGCCAGAAGCATGCCCCCCATTTGTACCTTGTTCAACCGCTCCCGCAACACGACGAACGCAAGTAGTACCGTGAGCACAGGAAAAAGTCCGGTAACTGGAGTGACTACTGAAGCATCCTGGTCCCGAAGGGCTGCATAGTATCCGAGAGTGCCTAGCCCGGTGACAATGCCGCTCAGAAGGCCGTACGCAATTCCTCCAGCTTTGCGATCCAGCTTTCCTCGCATCTGCAGCAGCATAGCAATAGCAACAGGCAGCATGCCCAAGGTGAACAAAATCTGCATCTGCACAGGGCTGGCCGCTACTGATCCTATTTTGGACAAAAAGCCCCAGAGGCCCCACCAGAAAATACAAAGTAGTGCGTAGCAAAGCCAGATAGGAAACTGCCGGCGTTCAGTCGGCATTCGGAGTTGCCTCGGATTTCTTGGGTAACAGACCGTGGTCGTCTTCGACTATATAAGAGCAAATCCGAAACGAGTCGCAGTCCACGCCTGACAACCTTGACAAACGTTCTGCTGCAAGCTGAATCGGCAGCATATCGACCACAAACTGCCAGTGCCGAGGAGCAGCTGGCAACTGGCATACCAGGTCACCGGCATGTGACGGGAGGTTCTCCCCGATGAGCATCACGGATGCACCTAATTCCCTGAGATCAGAGGCGACAGACAAATCCTGATCGCGCATTTGTGTTTGATCAATCCACAGGCAAAAGCGCATACCGTCCTTGACGATCTCCTGGGGACCGTGGCGGAAGCCGCTCGTGCTCATTGCGGTAGCGGGCATTTTCACCCCTTCCTCCCACAACAGTTGCGCTTGATGGCAAGTCCCTAAACTAGTGCCGCGGCCGAGGAAGTAGTAGTCCGCATCGCTGGCAAGCCAGCTAGAATTCTGTAATTGTTCTTGCCACAACTCCAGGCATTTTCCCGCTTTGTTTACCGCACTGAGTAAGGGGCTGGCCACGGATGCGAACTCCGTTTCGACCGAGCCTGCCAATGCACCTACAGCAATCAAAAGCGAAGAATAGGCATTTACCGAAATCGCGTGGTCAAGCATGGCCGGCACCACAATAGCCACGGCAGATTCGCGGACAAGAGGACTGTCTGCGCAATTAGTGATGCCGATGACGGTCGCCCCGCTGGCTGCTGCTTTGGCAAGCAGCTGAACAATCTCAATGCTTCTGCCGGTCCGCGAGATCGCGATAATGACTGACCCGCGGGGAATGGCCGTGAAATACAGCAACTCGCCGGCTTCCTGCATGTACACCTGGCGTCCGCCCATTGAAAACAGAGCACCTGCAGCAAGAGCAGCATTCCAACTGGCTCCGATGCCGGTAAGGAAGACGTCTGGGGCTGACCGCATCA
>WNGC01000065.1_pt1 | contig 47313 bp, 46 predicted proteins | sample 5400051 | NCBI WGS metagenome assembly WNGC01 (sample SAMN13153368, study PRJNA577476) | soil metagenome | isolation source: 20 cm soil or saprolite under grassland replicate 2 | place: USA:California | collected 2016-06-15
TGCCGCCGTCCGCGCCAGGCAGCCGCTCGCTGTATTTGAAATTGCGCGATCGAGCTTCGTACGAATTTGCCCTCGCGTCCGCGGCGGTAGTGGTCACGGCCATGGATGGAAAGATTACGCGCGCTCGCGTCGCGCTCGGGGGCGTGGGCACGAAGCCTTGGCGATCAACGGAGGCCGAAGGGGAATTGATCGGTCAGGTGGCGACAGAAGCCGTGTTTCAAAAAGCTGCGGATGCTGCGCTGCGCGATGCCAAACCACAAAGTCAAAATGGGTTCAAAGTGGAATTAGCCAAACGCTGCCTAGTCCAAGCGCTGAAGTTGGTGACACAAGCTGCCTAAGGAAAATCGATATCATGCCTGAGAGCGCACAGACATCCGTGATCGGCAAGCCTCAGCCGCGCATCGATGGTCCGTTCAAAGTTAGCGGTACCGCGATGTATGCTTCGGATTTCCATTTTCCTGACTTGCTCTACGCCGTTCCGATCGAAGCGACGATTGCAAATGGCAAGATTCAAAAACTGAACACGGCTGCGGCCGAGAAAATGCCGGGCGTTCGGGCAATTTTTCATCGCGCCAACATCGGAAAAATCTTCCGTTCGATTATGGGAAAAGGTATGGAAGGAATCTGTATCGAGCGGCGTCCCCCATTCGAGGACGACATCATTCGCTACTACGGCCAATACGTCGCGCTCGCCGTGGCGGACACCTTCGAGACAGCAAAAGCTGCAGCCGACGCGGTTCGCCTGACCTACAGCAAGGACAAGCCGGACGTGAACCCAGATCTAAAAGCGGAGGACGATCCACAGATGGTTGCAACCACGTACGGCCCGGAGCATCGCTTGCAAAGCGAGCGAGGCGACCCCGACGCGGCGTTCGCCAGTGCGCCAGCCAAACTCGACCAAACTTATGTCACACCGTCCGAGACACACAACCCCATCGAGTTACAGGGGACGACTGCAATATGGGATGGCCAGATGCTGACACTCTATGAGGAATCACAGGCGATCTTCAATATGCGCAGCGTACTCGCGCAAATGTTCGGTTTGCCGAAAGAGAACGTTCGCGTCATTACCAAATTTGTCGGCTCGGGTTTCGGCAGCAAGCTTTGGCCATGGACGCATTGTCCGCTCGCGGCGGCGGCGGCGCGCCAGTTAGGTAAACCAGTTAAGCTGGTTCTTAGCCGCAAGATGATGTTCCAAACGGCGGGTCATCGCGCCCGTACCCAGCAGCGTATGCGCCTCGGTGCCACGCAGGAGGGCAAACTCGTGTCGCTCATGCAAGACTATGTTTACGAGAGGTCGATGCTCGATGAGTACCATGAGAATTGCGGAGAAGCGACGCCGTTCCACTACAGTGTGCCGAACCTTCGAGTAAAGTTCGGACGCGCGAGGCGCAACATCGGTTCACCGTCCGATATGCGTGGTCCCGGCGCGGTGCCCGGTCTCTATGCCACCGAATCGGCAATGAATGAGCTCGCGGATCAACTCAAGATCGATCCGGTTCAGTTCCGCGTTCTCAACGAACCGAAGATTGACGAGTCGTTAGGCGTTCCATTCTCATCACGCCATTTACTCGAGTGCCTTCAGCTGGGAGCAGAAAAGTTCGGCTGGTCCAAGCGCACTCCCGAGATCGGCTCGATGAAGCGCGATGGGTTAACGCTTGGCTGGGGTATGGCCACGGCTGCGTGGGTCGCCGCGCGATTTGCCGCTGCAGCCAATATCCAGCTTCGTGACGATGGCACGACTCGAATCGCATGCGGCACGCAGGATATCGGCACCGGTACGTATACAATTCTCGCCCAGCTTGCGGCGGAAAGGACCGGTGTGACCCTCGAAAAAGTGGAAGTAGCCCTGGGTGATACATCGCTTCCCGAAGGCCCTGTCTCCGGTGGTTCGATGGCGACTGCATCGGTTATTCCAGCGGTTCTTGACGCGGCAGATGACGCAATCAAATCCTTGCTGACCGTCGCGACGACGACGCCAGGTTCCCCTTTTGAAAAACGAAAAAATGACGAGCTCGCTTTTGAAAATGGCCGCGTTTTTGTCAAAGCGAATGGCCCTGCAAGCGGCGTGCCGTTTGCCGATTTGCTTCGAAGCGCCGATCTCCGTTTCGTGACAGGTAGCGGTATCTCCAATGCAACCTTCGGCGAAGAAAAAAAGGAAAAGCCGAAATTCTCAACGCATTCGTACGGATGTCATTTTGTCGAAGTAACCTGGCAGCCGGAAATCGCGCGGTTGCGCGTCAATCGCGTCGTCAGTGTCATGGATGCGGGGCGCATTATTAACCCGCTGGCCGGGCGCAATCAAATCGAAGGCGCTGTGGTGATGGGAATTGGGATGGCGCTGTTCGAGCATACTACTTACGACCCGCAGAACGGCGCGCCGATCAACAGTAACGTCGCCGATTATATCATGGCGGTGAACGCCGACGTGCCCAAGCTAGAAGTGCATTTTCTTGACTATCCCGACACGGAAATCAATCCTCTGGGCGCCCGCGGCATTGGAGAAATTGGTCTGGCCGGCATCGCTGCCGCCATCACCGCGGCTACGCATCATGCTACCGGCGTTAGGGTACGCGAGCTGCCAATCACGATTGAGAAGTTGATTTAAACCGACAACGTCACTCGTTAGGCGGCGCGCTGTTTGAGTTGCTCGGGTCGAACCGGCAGTCGCCTGATCCGTGTTCCAGTTACTGCAAAAATGGCGTTCGCGATCGCGGGAACAATCGGCGGCACCGGTGGCTCACACATTCCGAAAGGTTGCCGGGCGTCCGAATCAACGATGTGTATTTCCATTGCCGGAGCATCGCGCATACGTGCAACACCGAAATCAGCGAAAGTACTTTGTTGTGCTGCGCCGCCATGGAAGGTGATTTCACCTTTTAACGCCGACGAAATACCCCAGATGATTCCGCCTTCCATTTGTTGCTCGACGCCGACCGGATTAACAACGAGGCCGCAATCAACCGCAGCCACGACTCGCTCGATATGGACGTTGTTTTCGCGATCGACCGAGACATCGACAACATAGGCGATGTAAGTGCGCCCGGCGTACGCGTTGCACGCGACTCCGCGACCGCACCCCTGGCTAATTGAAGCCCCGTTCCAGCCAGATTTATCCCGAACAGTTTCAAGGACACGGCGCAATCGCCGACGATCAACTGTGGTAGAGCCGGCTTTAATCACGTCGGCGCCGTTCAACATTTCCAAACGAAACGCGAGCGGATCTGCGCCCCGCTCTTGTGCTACTTCATCGATGAAACATTCGCGGGCAAACACGCTCGATGGCGCGAAGACTGATCGCCACGGCCCATGTTTTACGGGAAGATCGACCGCGACGTAGGCCGTTTGGATGGCTGGGAATGCATACGGAACATCATAACACCCCCACGACCAGTCCTGATACCACGCGGCATCGCGCATTTCTTTTGGATCGAGCGGCGAAATATTATGAAATGATCCGGCTTTGGTGTGTTTCCAGGCAACAGGGACTCCCTGGTCGTCAAATCCGGCCGAAAGGTAATGGACTGACGCCGCCTGAAAATGTCCCTGCTTCATGTCGTCAGCGCGCGACCAGAGAAGTTGGATCGGAACTTTGGCGGCGCGCGAAATATCCGCGGCTTCAACTGCATAATCGACTCCGAGGCGTCGGCCAAATCCACCACCAATGAGGGTGATGTTCACATCGACATCAGCCGGCGCGATCCCTAGCAGTTGAGCAACTTGCTTTTGCAATCGTTCCGGAGCCTGTGTGGGTGCCCAAATCGTGCAGCGATTCCCTCGAACGTCGGCCACACAGTTCATGGTTTCGACCGGCGCGTGAGCATAGAACGGGTAATAATAGGTCGCGTCGATTGTTTTTGTAATCGCGCCTGTTCCAGACGGAGGCTTTTCCTCGCGGGTGACAAATCCGGTTTCGCGAGATGCGGTTTGAAGTTTTTTCCAATGTGCGTCCGAATCGAAAGCATCTTTTGGCGGCTCACTCCATTCCACCGCGAGCGCGGTCCGGCCTTTGATCGCGGACCAGGTAGAATTCGCGACGACAGCGATTCCGCGCGGCAATTTGATCACCGACTTCACACCGCTAACAGCCCGAGCATTATCTTCCCGAAGGTTCTTCACTTTCGCGCCTAAGAACGGCGGACGCTCGAGCGACGCGTACAACATTCCCGGAACTTTGACGTCAACTCCGTAGCGCGCTTTGCCACTGACAATGTCCGGTCCGTCGATCCGCGCGGTGCGGTGACCGATAATTTTGAAATCGGTCGCATTCTTCAACGGCGGATTCTCTGGCAATTGCACTTTAGCTGCATCCGCGACTAACGAACCGTAATCGAGGCGCCGTCCACTCGCGCTGTGCTCAATTGCACCGTCCACTGCTTTGCAGCTGCCGCGATCGACTTTCCACCGTGTGGCCGCAGCGGTGATTAGCATTTCGCGCGCGGCAGCTCCTGCCTGCCGCAACGGTTTCCAACTGCTCGCCATGCTGTCGCTTCCGCCGGTTCCAAGATCGGAGTCAGCTGACGGTTTTGCCTGCAGTAATTTGATCCGCGTCCACTCTGCTTCGAGTTCCTCCGCCAAAATCATGGCCAATGATGTGCGAACGCCCTGGCCCATCTCGCATTTGCCAATGGTCAGAATGATAGTGCCATCGGAATTGATGCAGACCCATCCGTTCGGTTGAAATGAGCCCGCTACACTCGCATCAATCGCCTGAAGCAAACGCCCTCCGTCAAAACCGATGACGAGCGACGCGCCGCTAAGGGCAGCTGTTTTCAAAAAAGCGCGACGCGAAGTGATCATTGTTTTTTCGTGCGCATTTCATCCGCCGCACGTCGTATCGCTTTGCGCATCCTGGGATATGTGCCGCAGCGACAAACTGAGTCGGACATCACGTTGTCGATCAGTTCATCGCTCGGATTGGGATATTGCTGCAACAACCCGCACGCGGTCATGATCATTCCAGCCTGACAATATCCGCATTGCACGACCTCCTCCTGAAGCCACGCGCGCTGACACGGATGACTCCCGTCTGAGGACAATCCTTCGATCGTGACAAAACTGCGAGACGACACTTCCGACGCGGGAACCTGACAGGCGCGCACTGCTTTTCCATTTTCGAGCACGGTGCATGCGCCGCAAACGCCGACTCCGCAGCCAAATTTCGTCCCCGTCAATCCGAGATTGTCACGTATGAGCCAAAGCAATGGAGTATCATCATCGGCTTCGACAACATGTCTGGTTCCATTAACCGTGAAGTCGATCTTGCTCACGACAATGATGGTGATCCCGACTTCGATTCAAGACATCAACGCAGTCGAGCGTGTTCAAACTTCGCTCTGACAGTTAACCGAGAAATCGGGCCAGACGGAGTTCGCTGGATCGTTTCGATTGCGAAATCGGGTGAGCGCACGGAGTATTCTCCTGCACGGTGAAGGATATTTACGACATTTTGGGTGAGTGGCGAAGGAGCCAGTGCCAACCAAACCGCCCGGGCCGCTCACACACCCTCGCGACTTTGGTGCGCGTAGAAGGCTCGAGCTATCGGCGGCCGGGCGCACGAATGTTGATTTGGCCTGACGGCAAAACGATTGGTTCGCTCAGTGCGGGATGTCTCGAAGAAGAAGTGAAGCTGCGCGCACGCGAAGTTTTCGAAACTGCGGAACCAGCTCTGATCAGTTTCGATACACGACGCCGGTTCGGCTGCGCCGGCAGGATCGACGTCCTCATCGAGCGCGCGCGAGAGAAATTTTTTGTGGATCTGGCAGAGAATCTGGATGCCAGACGCCCTTGCTTTGCGATTACAAGGTTCAGCAATGGAAAGGTTGGAACTCGCATTGTGCCATTCGATCATGAGCAAGAGCAGCAGCATGAGCTAATGCAACAAATTCATCCACCGATCCGGCTTTGGATTTTCGGCGACGGTCCCGACAACGTCCCGTTTCATTCGTTAGGCCAACTGTTAGGTTGGGAAATGAATACATTTGTCGATGCAAACGCTTTGGCGTTTGCCCCTGACCGGTGGACCGCCGCGATTGTAAAATCGCACAATTATGGACGCGACTTTGCCGCGCTCCGAAGATTGCTGCCATTGAATTTGCGTTACGTCGGATTGATTGGCCCGCGCAAGCGGCGGGACCAATTGATGAACGATCTCCTCGAGCGCGAAATCGTTGTCAACGCCGGCTTCTTTGCACCTGCCGGTCTTGATCTGGGCGCGGAGACACCGGAGGAAATTGCGCTCGCAATCGTCTCTGAGATTCAGCGAGTATTTGCCGGCGCTTCCGGCGAATCCCTCCGCGAGCGTAAAGTGTCAATCCACAGTCCGATAAAAGGCGCATTACTTGCCTAACGAATGCAAAACATCGGAGCGGTTATTCTGGCTGCTGGCGGATCGTCCCGGTTCGGGCAACCAAAACAGCTGCTCCCATTTCGCGGTAAAACACTCATTCGCACAATCATCGACGCAGCATGCGAAGCGGGATGTTCACCAGTTGTAGTCGTAATCGGGAGCGACGCCGAAAAAATTGCTCGCGAGTTAGCGGACATGAGCGTCATGGAAGTACGTAACACAAACTGGCGGCGCGGAATCGGCAGTTCGATTCGCAGCGGTGTGGAGGCCTTGATTGCTCGCGCACCAGACGTTGAAGCGATCCTTCTGCTAGTTAGCGATCAGCCGGCAGTGAACGCGCGTACCATCAAGGGTTTGGTCGCAACGCACGAGGCAACAAGGAGAGATATCGCCGCTTCCCGTTATGCAGATACTCTCGGTGTTCCCGCTCTTTTCGATCGTTCCTTTTTCGAGGAATTGCTTTCACTCGATGACGAAACAGGCGCGAAATCAATTATTTTGCAAAACCGCGAGCGTGTTGCTCAGCTCACGTTTCCCAGAGGCGCCATCGATATCGACACTTGGCAAGATTGGGAAAAACTGAATGGTGGATCGGCTTCTCCGAAGACGATGGGTACGATGGGTACTGCGGTCACCAAGATTGCAATCAGGCAACCACGGTGATAGCGCAGTTTACCGTCCGCCGAAAAATCTTCGAAACGATTTGAATACCCGACCTGGAAACGTTGCAGCTTTTTGTGGCAGACCTTGGAATTGCTGAGCGAACGGCCATTGCTCACCGCCGTGCACCTGGCACGCGCCAGTCGGCACCTTGTCAGCAGGTAAATCGATGTCGTAGGCGGTCCCGGCCGACATGCATCCCGTCGTTGCGAGCTGATTCGAAATAGAACAGACCGTGGCGTGTTGAATTGGCATGGTCGGTTGCAACACCTCGGCAGGATAATGCTGCGCTGCCTTGTTCATTACCTGTGTCCAGACCGGCAGCGCGAGCGCGGCACCGTAACCGCGTGAAATAATTGTGGCCGGTTGATCAAACCCGACCCACACGCCGCATGTCAGCGTGCTGGTATAACCCAGGAACCACGCGTCTTTGTAATCATTCGTGGTCCCAGTTTTGCCCGCTGCTGGCAATCTGAATCCCAGGGAACGCGAATTGGCAGCCGTTCCGCGGGTTAAGACTTCTTCCATCAATTGCGAAGTCATCCAGGCGGCGCTCGGATCGAGAACTGGTACCGTAATATGCGCAGCGCGATAAATCGGCTTGTGATTCGCATCGTCGATCCGCTCGATGATATAAGACTGCTTGCGCACCCCTGCATTGGGAAAAACAGAGTACGCGGCAGTCAGATCTTTCAGGTCGGTCTCGAACGAACCGATGTAGATGGCTGGACCGTGCGGGATATTTTGAGAAATGCCGAGTGCGTTGCCGACTTTTTGCACCACATCCAGCCCGGCGAATTGCCCAACGCGCACACTCATGGTGTTGCGCGAATGGACCAGACCATATGAACAGGGAAAACTCCCGCCGTAAGTGCCGTCGGAATTTCCCGGCGACCAGGTTCCCGCTCCGTCGATTTCACCGGGGCGAATCGGACCATCACTGATCGAGGCGCCCGGCAGGAGCCCGTGACTGAAGGCGATCGTGTAAACGAACGGCTTAAATGCGGAACCGACCTGACGGTTTGCTGGCGCCAAGGCGCGATTGAATTTGCTTTGCGCGTAATCACGGCCACCAACCAGAGCGCGAATTCCGCCGCTGGCATTATCAATTACAACCACTGCGCCTTCCAAATAAGGCATGGCTGAATCCCCTTCTCCATTTTCGGGCGGATGGTAGTTCGCCTTTACCGGATGATGAAAGTTGGATTGATGCTCGATTTTGGTGAGCTGCGTCTCAAGCGCTTCTTGTGCGACGTTTTGCACTGCTGGATCGAGCGTGGTGTAGATCGACATACCACCGTCATCGATCTGGTCTTGTGTCAGCAACAAATTCAAATCGCGCTGCACCGCGTCCATCGCGTAATTCTCCTGAACGAAAGGCATACGCCTGGGGTGCGTGGCGACCTTTGCCTGTTTGGCAGCTTCCGCATCCGCAAGCGAAAGTTTCTTTAATGCTACCATTCGATCCAAAACCGAGTTGCGTTGGATCCTTGCGCCTTCCGGATTTTTCAGCGGTGACAGCCGATTTGGACTCCTGATCAATCCCGCCAGGAGCGCTGCTTCGGAAAGATTCAACTTCGAGGCGCTCTTTCCGAAATACGCTTGGGAAGCGGTCTCGACTCCGTAACAGCCGTTGCCGAAATAAATCCGGTTTATGTAAAGCTCGAGGATCTGCTGTTTGGTAAACTGACGTTCTATTCGTAGCGCCACCATCGCCTCCAACAATTTCCGGCTCAGAGTCCGACCGCCGAGCGGCAGACTGTTTCGCGCGAGCTGCTGGGTGATACTGCTCGCGCCTTCCTTGGCTGAACCGGTCGTAATATCGCGAACCAAAGCGCGAATAATGCCGCGCCAATCGATCCCCTGGTGTTCGTAGAAGCGACTGTCCTCGCGCGCCAGCACGGCGGTGATGAAGTAGGGCGAGACTTCGCTAAGCGAAACTTTCAGCCGGTTTGCTCCGGCCAGCCGACTATAAATTTTCCCATCGACATCAAAAACGGTATTGCGCTCCGGCATCTCGCCGACGTTCTTCATGTCGAAGGTTTGCGCCCACGTTCCGTAAAAAAGGAAAACCGCGAAACCAGCGCCCGCTAAAAGAATTAGCAGCGTGATCTTCCATCCGTACCGGAAAAGACGGCTCCCGCCTTTCTTTTTCCTCGATCGAAGACGGGCGAAGAATTGCATTGCTGAAAGGTTAAAAAAGTTAAAAGAGTTACAAGGTTAAAAGCGTTTAACCTTTCTGACTCCTTAACCTTTCAGTGGTTCAACGATTCAACCCACTTAACGTTGTAACCCTTCTAACAAATCACAAATTCAGCTTCACAACGCCCTCATGTTGCTCGGTTGCGCAGGCCGCATTGGTGGGCACGTCTGTCGCCGCGTCGCTGGGTTGGACGAGTTTATTGTCGATCAAGTACCGTTCGACTTCCTCACCACTGACATCCGCCAGCATGTGCCCGTTAATTTCCACACAGGGCGAGAGCGGCTGGCCGCTCTTGGTTTCCATTTCCCATCGGAATGCAGGGTTCTGGATAATGTCCTTTTCCGTATGCGGAAGATTGTACTTGGCCAGCACGGCGCGCACCCCGGCGCTCCAACCACAATAGGTCTTTAAATAGGCGGTGATTTCAGGCGTTTGCATTGGAAGAATATATCACAACTTCGCAAATTGTAACCCAGGCGTTTGCGATTCCGACTCTTATTCATGCTCGTGCTTGCCCTCTTTAGAGGGCGTTGCCTACGGCGCGCCCGGCGGTCGCGCCCTACCACTGACACCTCAATTCAGCTGGAGTCTTACAGCCCTTCGATCTCCTTTCGCAAATCTTCCTTCGATTTACCGAGCTTTTGTTGAAGTCGCCCCAGCAATTCATCCTCCTTCCCCTCGGTAAACGCGAGATCATCATCGCTCAACTGCGCGTATTTCTGTTTTAGTTTGCCTTTCACTTCGTTCCAACCGCCCTTGAATTCTAGTTTTGTCATAGTCATAGAGATTTCGCATTTGGAGCGCACATCAGTTGTCTCGCGCCATACAAATCGATGCACACGCGCGACGATTCCGCCGCGAAGATCTTTTAGGGAAAGGAAGGAACACCATGAATAAAAAGATTCGCTACGCCGTTGTTGGATTGGGACATATCTCGCAGACAGCCGTGCTACCCGCTTTCAAGCACGCGGAGAATTCCGAGCTAGCCGCGCTTGTCACTGGAAATCCTGAAAAGGAGCAGGAATTGAGTGACCGCTACAGGGTAAAGGCTTACACCTACGACGATCTGGAGACCGCACTCGACAAAGAGAATGTCGATGCCGTTTACATCGCTACGCCCAACATCCTCCATCGCGAACATACCGAGCGCGCAGCCAAGACCGGCGTTCACATACTATGCGAGAAACCGATGGCGACCACACAGGAAGACTGCGAAGCGATGATACGCGCAGCCGAGCAGAATAACGTGAAGCTAATGATCGCTTATCGGCTCCACTTCGATGACGCAAACCTGCACGCCGTACGAGTCGCAAACTCGGGCGACCTCGGCGAGCTTCGTTATTTCGGATCGTTGTTCGGTCTCCAGGTCAAAGAAGGCAACATCCGCACGCGAAAAGATCTGGGCGGCGGCACTCTTTTCGACATCGGCGTCTATTGTATCAACGCAGCGCGTTACCTTTTCCGCGATGAACCCATTGAAGTGGTTGGATTGACCGCAAACAACGGCGAAAAGCGCTTCGCGGAAATCGAGGAAATGACGGGCGCGATCATACGGTTCCCGCATGAACGATTAGGGATGTTCACGTGCAGTTTTGGCTCCAGCGACGTTGGTCGTTACGATCTTGTTGGCACGAAAGGACAGCTTCGGCTGGAGAACGCTTACGAGTACCAAGGTGACTCAAAATGCGTGACCACGATTGACGGCAAGACAAGCGAGAAAGTCTTCAAACCAGGCGATCAATTTGCGCCGGAACTCATTTATTTTTCCGATTGCATCATCCACGACCGCGAGCCCGAGCCGTCAGGAAACGAAGGGTTGGCGGATGTCCGCGTAATTAATGCAATCTACGAATCTGCCGAAATCGGCCGCGCCGTGCGGATCGAGCCAGTTCCGAAAAAGCGTCGACCCGACGAGACCATGTATATCAAGCGTCCACCGCTAAAGGAACCCGAGCTCGTTGGCGCTTCCGCCCCGCGCTAGTTAGCGATCTGGCACACACCGCCTCGGCAAAATTAACGTTCTCGCGCGACAGAAACACCGTGTCTCATGGCCATGGCATCCGAGGTAATGTGACAGCGTGGATTGTGGCCGCTGAGGTCGCGGTCATCTATATCTTAAGCACGCTACCGACGCCAATCTACGTCATCTATCGTCAACAATTTCACTTTTCTGAAATTACTCTCACGTTGATTTACGCCGCGTATGTCATCGGCACAGTCGCGACCATGTTCTTTCTGGGGCGACTTTCTGATCAAATTGGACGCCGCCCAGTTGTGTTGAGCTCGTTAGGTATCGCGGCAGCCGGAGCCTTCACTTTTCTCTTTGCCAATGCCACGACCTGGTTATTCCCAGCGCGCATCCTAAGCGGACTTGCCATTGCGTTGGCATCTGGTGCAAGCACCGCATGGATTGTTGAGCTTCAAACCCAAAAAGACACAACGTTCGCAACACAAATTACGATTGGCGCCAATTTGTTAGGCCTCGGCCTTGGACCATTCATCGCGGGTTTGCTTGCCGAGTACGCACAATGGCCGCTTCGGCTTTGCTACGTTGTCTTTCTTTTAATGCTTATACCGACCGTCATTTTTATCTGGATGTCGCAAGAAACGCTCAACAAGCCACGCTCCTTAGCGCATGCATCCGTCCGGCCTCGACTCGGCGTGCCACGTCAAATCCGCGGGAGATTCATTCCACCGGCGATTGCCGCTTTTGCCACGTTTTCCGTACTTGGTTTTTATACGGCATTGATTCCAAGTCTGCTCGCTCAAGCCCTGCAAAATAAGAACCATGCAGTGGCAGGGATTATTGTAGCCGAATTGTTTTTCATCGGCACCGTGGTTGTTGCTTTCACTCGAAAACTAAAGAGCGAGAAAGGCGTGTTAGGCTCCCTCGTTCTGCTTTTGCCTAGCGTGGGATTATTGATTTGGGCTGAGGCCGCGCGTTCGATGTGGATCCTGGTCGCCGGAACTGCAGTCGCAGGCGTCGCGACCGGCCTGGGCTATCGCTTTAGTCTTCAGGTGATCAACGAGATCGCGCCCGGAGAGCATCGATCTGAACTAGTTTCGAGCTATTTGATCGCCTGCTATTGCGGAATCTCACTGCCAGTGATCGGTATTGGAATCGTCTCCCAAGCCAGTAGCGCTTTGGTGGCCGATGTTATTTTTGCCGTGGTGACATCAATATTCGCAATTGTTGCGTTTGTGGTCCAAATCAGAGTCTCGGCCGCGAGATGATTCCACTCAGAACCTAGCGTTTCTTCTTCTTTGCTGTTTTGGCAGCCTGCTTGCCAAGCGCCGTTCGGGTCCGCTTGGGCAAATGCGCTATCGTTCGTTTCTTTCTCGCGGCTTTTGCCGCCTTCTTGATATTTCTACGGGCTGCTTGTCTCTGTTTTGAAGATGTCATTAGTGGGCTCCTACTGTACGTAAGCCGGCTGATTTTTCGATTTTGAGATCCGAAACTTCTTCAATACGCACTTCGCGCGATCCCCGATACACCAATGCTTTCATGATTTTTCCCCTTCTCTGAATCTTGATTTAACTCTGAGATATCGGGCAACAACACAGCGTCAGATGTGGAAATTCGGGATCTCCGTGTGAAAACAACTCTGGTCATGTGCATCCCCGGAGAAAGATGACGATCAAAAATGTAATCAAGATCACGAAAAGCCAAACCAGGTTGATCGCAATACGATCCGCACGTTTGAATCTCCGCTTTCGGCCCATCCGAGCTCCCTATCCACGAAAGGTCATCAATTAACTCTCATAATCGCCTGCGCTGAAGTCACGAACACGGCCGCTTCACCGCGTGGTTCGCGACCTTTTGCCCAGTGCGTTTCGATAGCGCCATCGAATTGTGAGATCGCCCTATGGAACTCTTCTGCCTGCCGATATGCCCATAATAAAAAAGATGAGACAGATCACCAGGAACAGGAAGAACAGGAATTTTGCGATCCCTGCCGCCGCAACAGCAATACCCGTAAACCCAAAAAGCGCCGCCACCAGTGCGATGATAAGAAAAATTAAGGCCCAACGCAGCATGATTTCACCTCCTTCAGAAACCAATCGCATCGGTCAATCGCGGCGCGTGTTTCTTTTTGCCTAACAAATCCGAAGAGACTTCGAGATACGTTCTCTTTGTGCATAATGAGCACAATTCTCCTAATCATTCTGATTCTATTACTAATTGGGGCGTTACCTGCGTGGCCTTACAGCCGTGGCTGGGGTTATTATCCCAGCGGAGGACTCGGTTTGATTCTAGTAATTCTGATCATCCTCGCGTTATTAGGAACGATCTGACCATCACGAAGGTGTGAGCAATGAGAGTGGGGACTCCCTTAAGGCTTTAGCCATTAAACTCATAAGGAAAATATCTGGGACGGAACAGCAAACGAGCGACCCGTCGCCGAAATAAACATGAATCCTTTACCACGTCCGCAGTAGCAAGAAATTACGCGTTCCGAGCACGCCAAATGCGAATCAACTAGAAAACAACTATGCGCTTCCTTCTGTTTATCATTCTGATTCTTCTGTTAATTGCCGCGCTACCGACATGGCCGTATAGCACAGGCTGGGGATACTATCCCAGTGGTGGTTTAGGTCTTGTTCTGCTAATCGTGTTACTCGTCGTCTTGCTTCGATAGGAATGATAGCTCTGGCGTGACTGAGGCTTGCTAGTCACTTCTTAGAGCCTTCCTTTTGTTGACGCCTCGCTTAAACGAGGGGCAATTGAATGTCATCTTAATGCGCAGCCGTTTCGGCCGTTTATTGAGCCGCCCGAAAACTGCTAAAGGGGTTTCTGACGTTTCTCTGAGCTGTCGTCACCCCGCCAAAGCAGGGTGTTAATAAGACAATCAATCAATCCTCGTCTTAGACTTTGTGGCGTAGTGGTCTCAGGGTATGCGTAAGTTTTTGTAGGCCAAGTTCCAGCCGTGTTTTCACCGTTCCCAGCGGCGCATGCGTCGCAACAGCAATTTCCCTGTGACTGAGTCCCTTGAAGAAAGCGAGCTCCAATGCCTCGCGCTGAAGTCGCGGCAACACTCGCATACACTCCTTTAGAAAGTGATGCAGATCGTTCAACACGAAAACATCATCTGTCTGACGCGGCGAATTAGGCGTTTCGTGGACGACACGCTTTTGGTAGCGCTCCCGTACACGCGAATAAGCCTGCCGCCGTCGCAATCTGTCGATGGCTCGGCGGCGCGCAATGGTAACCATCCATCCTAGCGGCTTACCCGCTTTAGGTGAATAACGACCTGCTTCGTCCCAAATCTGGATAAAGATCTCCTGCAAAACGTCGTCAGCCTCGGCCCCTTCGTGAACAACTCCATCGATCGTCGCACGTAGCCTTTTGCCATGCCGGTCATACAACTCGGCAAGCGCGGCCTGGCGACCGTGTGAAACTGCTTTCATCAGGGCCTCGTCTGGCGCTGAAGATGCCCCGGGTTGATCAAGAGTGGACCCAATCATACCCGATGACCATGTGCTTCCAGCGTTGACTCCATCTTGCGGCGACCCGGTTGCTTACCGAGACGCGACCAGCGCGGTTCAGTTATCTCAGAAACGACCGGTGCTCGCGGATAAATCCATTGATGCGGCCCGGATGGACATCCAAGAGTAGGACAATACAGCTTATAGCTGCCACGAGGGAAACGTCGAATCTCTACCTGTCTGGCTTTGAATTTTCGTTCACAAACACTGCAAACCCTTTGATCATCGAGCGAATTCCATTTTCTGAATCGATCTCCCGCACGCAGGATCGACAATCGGTCGTTGAGTTTAACATTAGTAGTCATAACACAAGAAGGACTCTGCGCCTTGCATCGAAACAAACAATCGGGACACCGGAGGATTGAGTAATCGGATAAAACCTTATGCCAGGTATCTATCGAGCGAGATCCCTTGAAGTCAGAGCGACCGCGACGGTCGTGATCTCCAGCACGTGAAGAGCGGCAGAGCACTGCCGCACTCCAAAACGTCGCCGTTGTTGCGAACAAAGCTTACGCGCTTGCGTCTTGGAGGGCGCCGATGCTGCGGCGCTTTGGATTCCACAGCACGCGATCAAAATCGCGCTATCACTTACCAACTTTTTCTTGATCGAAAGGACAACGAAACTCTGCGAGTCCGTCCAGGCTCGGACCCGCAGTTCTCGCAGAGATCAATGCGTTAGAAAACCAGCTTGAAACGCATCGCCAATTTCTTCAAATGCGACGCCAGCCCCTGTTCCACGCCGCGATCAGGCACCATTAGAGGAGCAACATTGCGTTCTTCTTTAGACCTCGCCGTTTCCGCCACGGCCAGAATTTCGTTAGTAGGCAACACCCAATCCATGGGAATTGAGTTACACCGCTCTGTTGGACAACTTAGCCGTTGTGGCCCATCTCCACGTGTGCCGCCTGCCACCTGGATTTTCCGGCCAGTAATGATTTTGCCGCAAACGAGGCAGAAACGTTGATCATCCAGAGAACGCCATTCGCGGAATTGGTCGAGCCGACGCAGCGCGTCCAGTTTGTCTGCATCGGACAATGCAAGTGAAGGAGTTAATGTCACGAAAAAACATATATGCCTGTGGCCGACGCCAACACAATCAGGAGCCCGGCGGATTGCACTATCGGTGAAAACCTTACAGGCGATAGGCGCTGGGAGGACCTGTCACCCAGGCCCCTGCTCGCCGTAGCGAGCGCACGCTGTCGCTCCAAGCAAGGAGTGGGGGTGTCCCGACTCGTCGGGCCCCGCCCTACCAAATCCCGTTGTCTCGCGTCCCAGTTAAAAAACCACACATCCAATGCCGCTGAGCCGTGCGTTCTACACGCGAATGAAGAAGAACAACGGTCATGTCTCGCGTCGGCGCAATGATATGAACTATGCCTTGGCGGCAATGGAACAGCTGGAACTTTACTGCGAGGCTCATCCCGGGAGTCCCGTGGCGGTCCGCCATCCTCGTTTATTTGTCCGCGGTGAACTTTGGATTGCGCTGCTCGGTCCCAGCGTGGAAGAAGGCATCGTCGGGATTGGACCCACTGTCACCGCAGCGCTGCGCGCATTCGATGCGCAATATCTTGCTGGATTACGGCCGCCTGCGGAGATGATCCGCGAGTGTCGAGCAGTACGGAGCGCATCCTCGTCAGTCGCCTGATCTCTGGAAGCGGAATACGAATTACCGCAACAAGTCTGTCACAACCGTTGTTAAATCGTGACACGAACCAGAAGTGAATAGGAAAGGACTCACGAGAAGGGAGAATCGTTGATGAGAGCGGGACGACCAAGGCGCATGCGCTTGAAGTCCAAACGGGGACTGCAAAGGACCTGCAAACATGACAAGCGATTGCAGCCCGCGACGACGGAGGACGATAACACTACCGAGGTTGAACCAACACACAGTCTCCTCCTTTCCTCGTTGAAATACTGGGAGGTCGAGCGCGATCTCATCGAAGAACGTGTCGCCGCTGTTAATCGTTGATCGTTTCTTTGAGAAAAAGATATCCCGATCGGAATAGCTGCTTCTAAATCCTATCTTACCGCCGTTCCACCTCGTCGGAAATGCGCTAACGACAATAATCTCACATTAGGTCGTGGGGAGAAGCCGCCCCTCATAAACAATTCGCGGCTCCTGATGCAAACGGCTGTTGCGGAATCGCGGGTTGTATCGGTATCAAGACGCAATTAACATACCGAGGGCCATGGCTGTGAAGCGAAAACCGAAAAGAGCTCCATCCCGCTTACGAGCAAAGTCGAGCCGCAAAGAATCCGCTCGCTCTAAACCTGCCGACCAAACAACGCGCGCCGGACCGCCGAAGAAGAATTCAAATTGTCCGATTGTAGGCATCGGTGGATCGGCTGGGGGATTTGAGGCGGCGATGCAACTGTTGCGTCATTTGCCGCCGAAAACAGGCATGGCGTTTGTCATCGTGCAACATCTTGATCCGCATCACGGCAGCCGGCTTGCCAACCTGCTCAGCAAAGCTACATCCATGCCGGTGACCGAGATTGCCGGGACGACCACGCCAAAACCAAACTCCGTTTACGTGCAGCCGCCAAACAAGTGCGTGATTGCCAAAAATGGCAAGCTCACGCTGGTTCGCCGCACAGAAAGACTTAACATCGCGATCGATCACTTTTTTGAATCGCTCGCCGAGGAACACGGCTCACGGGCAATCGGCATCGTGCTTTCCGGGACCGGCAGTGATGGCACGGCCGGTTTGCGAGCGATCAAGGCAGCAGGCGGATTGACATTCGCGCAAACTGAAGAGAGCGCAAAGTTCGATGCGATGCCGCGCAGCGCGATCCGCTCCGGTTTTGTCGATCTAGTTTTGCCGCCGGACGCAATGGCGCACGAAATCCAGCGCATTGCCGACCATCCGTACATTCGGCGCCCCCTGGCCGACGCAGAGCAAGTTGAAAAAGATGTCTATCGCCAGACCGACGATCTGGGTCGGATCTTTCTTTCCCTAAAAAAGCAGATGGGCGTTGATTTCAGCGCTTACAAGCAAAGCACGCTGATTCGGCGGGTCAATCGGCGGATGGCACTGCATCGGATTGAAAAACTGAGCCAATACGCGCGGTATTTGCGCAACAATAAGAAAGAGATTGAAGCGCTCTTTGACGATCTGCTGATCAACGTGACGCGCTTCTTTCGCGATGAAGCGCTGTTCCAAGTCCTGAAAAAACGATTCCTGCCGGCACTGCTCAAGAACAAAAAGAAAGAGCGACAACAAGAATTGCGCGTCTGGGTGCCTGGTTGCGCCACCGGCGAAGAGGTTTATTCGCTCGCCATTTGCATTCTCGAAGTCCTTGGCAACGAACTTTCCAAAATCCGCGTCCAGATTTTCGGCACCGACTTAAGCGAATCGGTCATCGAGCATGCGCGTGCGGGAATTTACCCAAGCGCGATCGAGAAAGATGTGTCGAAGGCGCGACTCAATCGCTTTTTCGTCAAGCGCGATGGTTTCTATCAGATCCACCGCAACGTGCGCGACATCTGCACGTTCGCACGACAAAACATCACAGCCGATCCGCCTTTCTCGCGACTGGACCTGATCAGCTGCCGCAACGTGCTCATTTATCTGAGCCCGGAGTTGCACAAGCGTTGCATCCCGCAATTTCACTACGCGCTCAATCTCGGCGGCTACTTGATCTTGGGCCCGGCCGAATCGGTAGGTCTGTACGACGAGCTTTTCAAGCTCGTCGACAAAAAAAATAAAATTTACACCAAGGAAGCCAAGACTGGTCCGCACGTGACCGATTTCATTCCCCAGCGCGGTCTCGAACCCTCGCGGTTCGGGACGACCGCCCGAGCTGGTACTGGCGCAAATTTCAACGCCGACATTTTGAAAATGGCGGATCGAATCATCCTCAGCACGTACGCGCCTGCGGCAGTAGTGATTGATCATAACTTCCTGGTGCAACAGTTCCGCGGGCGCACCGATCTGTTTCTCGAGCATTCACCTGGTCCAGCGACGCTGAATCTCATTCAATTGGCGCGTCCGAATCTGGTGCCAGATCTGCGGGCCACTATTCGTCGCGCCATCAAAACGGACAAGCCCGCCCGGGCAGATCGGTTGAAAGTTACACTTCGAGGCAAAAACTATGAGATAAATATTCAGGTTGTGCCATTCAAAGTCCCCGGGACCGATAAGTCCTCGTTTCTAGTGATTTTTGACGAGACCACGAGTGGAAACAAGCGGGAGAGGTTGCTGCGGGTGCTGGGAAAAGCATCAGCGCAAAGTGAAGTGACGGATCTGCGCCGGGAATTGGCAGCTTCGAAGGACTCGCTGCAAACCATCATCGAAGAGCACGAGGCGACCAATGAAGAATTGAAGGCGGCCAACGAAGAAATTGAGTCGAGTAACGAAGAGCTGCAATCTACGAACGAAGAATTGGAGACTGCAAAGGAAGAATTACAGTCAACCAACGAGGAGCTGACCACGCTGAACGAAGAGTTGAGCAATCGCAACCTTGAGATGATGCAGTTGACCAACGAGCTAAACAATCTGCTCGCCAGCACTCAAATGCCAATCGTGATGGTGGATAATGCGTTGACGGTGCGGCGTGCAACGCCAGCGGCCCGCAACGCCTTTAATATTTTGCCGACCGACATCGGCCGACCATTAAGCGAGCTGCGTCCTAACATTAATGTTTCAGACCTGGAAAATATCTTGCGCGAAGTAATCGAAACGCTGGAAACCCGCGAGCGTAAAGTAACCGATAAGGAAGGCTGCCATTACTCGCTGCGAGTCCGGCCATATCGCACAGCTGACGACAAAATCGACGGCGCCGTCATCACAGTGGTGGACATCGACGGAGGAAGGGAAAGCGACGGAGTCAAAACAGGTCGCCGGACAAAAGATGCCTCATCGCGTCAATAAGAAGCAACGGCTCAAGCGTGCTCGCCAGAGCAGTGGTGGGCGGAACGGCGGTATTATACCGCCGCCCCACAAGACACGGAAATCCCCTGCACCGCGGAAATTTTTGCCCGGTCCTGTAAAGCGAGCTGTAGTCAAGAACGGTCCGCCAAGTCGTTCCATGCGTACCCCGGCGTTCCAAAGTCCGAAGACTGAACTGGAAGCAGTCACTCAGCGATTTGTCGATCTTTACGATTTCGCGCCGATCGCGTATGTCAGCTTCGGCCGGGCTGGCCGAATTGAGGAAGCCAACCTGGCGGCGACCGAGTTACTTGGCGAACCAAGGGATCGATTAATCGGACGTCCGTTTGCATTCTATGTCGCGGACTTGGATTTGTTCATGCGACACCTGCTTTCCTGCCGCACGTCCCAGCGACAGGTGAAAACGGAATTGCAGTTAAAGACTAGAAAACGCGAGCCGGTCCCGGCGCAACTTCTAAGTACGCCAATCACTTCGACGACGAGAAACGGCGCGCTGCTCTTTCAAACCGCCATTGTCGATTTGCGCGAGCGCAAACGCCACGAACAACAGCTCGCCGAACAAGCGCGCCTGCTGGATTTGACCAACGACGCCATCATCGTTCGGGACGCAAATGATCGGATCATTTACTGGAACAGAGGCGCAACAAAAATTTACGGCTACATGCCACAGGAAGCACTCGGCAAGGTGATCCACAATTTGTTGAAAACGGAACATCCCGAGCCGCTACCTAAGATCTACCAAAAGCTGCTTCGTGCTAATTACTGGGAAGGCGAGCTCATTCACACCTCGCGGGACGGCAGCCGTCTGACCGTGTTCTCGCGCTGGGCGCTTGACCGCGACGCGCAAGGAAATTGCGTGAATGTCTTGGAAACAAACAACGATATCACTGCGCGCAAAGGCACTGAACAGGCGCTCGAACTCGCCAGCCGTCTGCCCATAGAAAACCCCGCGCCAATCATCCGGTTGAAACAGGGAGAAATCGTCACCTTCGCGAATCCGGTGGCAAAGAAACTTCTGCGAAGTTTCCACGTTAAAGTAGGCGACACTGCGCCGGCCCAGATTAGACAGTTGGCCGTGACAGGCGAACGCTCAGTCACGGAGATGGATTTTGGCCACCGCAGTTATCAGGTTCTGGTCGCACCGGTCCCAGAGGGCGATTACGTAAATCTATATTTTACTGACATCACGGCGAGAAAACGCGGCGAGCAACAGCAGAAAGCGCTTTATCAATTTGCCCAACAGCAAAACGCCGCCACATCGCTTTCCGAAATTTACGAGGCCGCACTCGATACGATTCAAACAACTCTGCACTGCGATCGCGCTTCCGTTCTGCTCTTCGACGAGAAAGAGGTGATGCGTTTCGTGGCTTGGCGCGATTTATCAAAACGCTACCGCGAGGCGGTGGAAGGCCATTCACCCTGGAAAGTCGGTGCTAAGAATCCCCGGACGGTCTGTATCCCCGACGTCGATCTTGCCGATCTCCCGAAAGGACTGAAGACGGCAATCGGATCCGAAGGCATTCGCGCTGCCAGCTTCATCCCGATGATCGCGGAAGGAAAACTCATCGGCAAGTTCATGACTTACTATAATAAGCCTCACTCCTTCTCCGACTCCGAGCTTGCCCTGTCGCTAGCGGTTGCACGCCAGCTCACCCTCGGCGTCGAACATAAAAGAGCCGAGGAAGCCCTGCACGGGTCGGAGGAGCGCCTGCATGCAATTGTTAATCAAAGCAATGCGGGGATTGCCAGCTGCGATTTAACCGGCCGCTTCCTATTCGCTAATGCGAAGTTCTGCGAAATGCTCGGCTACACAAACGCCGAACTCACGGCCAGGAGCCTCTTCACAATCACGCATCCCGAAGACGTTGATCTCGCGAAACGCCGCTTCCGGGAGATGGTGCAAAGAGGACAGCCACTCGATATGGAGAAACGTTACATACGCAAGGACCGGTCTATTATCTGGGTAAACGTATGCGATACGCCAGTACTCGACGCAGGTCGGCCGGTGTCGACAGTAGCTGTAGCCATCGATATCACTGAGCGCAAGAAAGCGGAAGACGCGCTGCGTAAATCTAAAGATCTGTTGGAAGAGCGCGTGCGCGATCGAACGCGAGAGCTGCGTGCGGCAAACAAGGAGTTACAGGACGAAATCATGCGGCGGAAGGGCTTGGAAGGCGAAATTCTTGAAATTAGCGATCGCGAGCAGCAACGCCTCGGTCAGGAAATACACGATGGGCTTTGCCAGCACCTGACGGCAGTGGCGTTTATGGCGCGTTCGGTTGCCACGCGATTGAAGAACCATCGGGTGATCGAAGTCGGTGACCTCGAAAAAATTGCTCAGCTGGTGAACGACGCCGCGACCGATACTCGTAATCTTTCCCGCGCCTTACACCGAATCGATGTTGATTCGGCCGGATTCATAACAGCCATGCAAGATTTGGTTGACCGGGAAATCTGGCAGATACCCTGCCGGCTGGAAATCAGCCCGTCATTCCACATCGAAGATGACATGGTCGCAGGCGAACTCTACCGCATTGCACGTGAAGCGGTCATCAACGCCAACAAACATTCTGAAGCGCGAGAAATTGTGATCAAACTGGAACGAGCGGCAAAGGAAATGGTTTTGCGCGTGACCGATGACGGTGTCGGATTTCCAAAGGATTCGAAAACCAGGCGGGGACTAGGCGCTCACATCATGGGGTACCGGACCCGCCTAATAGGGGGCCGTTTGGAGATCGTTTCTCCAAAAGGACGCGGGACCTGCGTATCCTGTTATTTTCCGCATAAAGCAGTCGAATCAAAGCAAAGGAAAAACAACCGGATGGAGCGGTTACCTGCACGATTAGCCAAAACATTAGCGGCTTTGGTCTGAATTTGCTGCATCGGATAATCAGCCGAGCAGCGTATCATCAAATGGGGATACGTGGACGAAAGACCTCGCAAGATTCTCGGCCAAGCAGAAATCGCTCCAGGAAATTTCCATTTGAATGGTACGAACAGAGACAGCTAAGTGAAAGACGCCAGATCGACTAACAAGAATCCGAAATGCGACGAACCGGAGGCGAAACGCATTGTGATCGTCGATGATCACCCCCTGTTTCGAAAAGGTCTCCAGGAAATGATTCATTCGAATGGAAACTTCGCAGTCTGTGGCGAGGCAGGCGACGCCGCAGAAGCGATGACGGTAATCCGCAAATTGAAACCTGATCTGGCGATCGTCGATCTTAGCTTACCCGGCGCCAACGGCATTGAGCTGATCAAAAATATCCGGGCAGAATTCTCGAAGCTGCCAATTTTGGTGCTTTCGATGCACGATGAATCGCTCTACGCTTTGCGCGCGCTGCGGGCCGGCGCCGAGGGTTACGTTATGAAGCATGAAGCGATGGCCAATGTCATCCACGCAATTCACGAAGTTTTTAATGGGCGGCCTTATCTCAGCCCGGCCATGGCAGCGCAGGTGATTACGAAATTCGCGCAGCGCCAGGCCGAAGGCGAGGCGGACGCAGTCGAGAGACTGAGCGACCGCGAACTTGAGATTTTGGAATTGATCGGCAAAGGCCACGATGTGCGCCAGATTGCCAAGCGGTTAAATCTCAGTCCCAAAACGGTGGAGACCCACCGGTCGCACATCAAAGACAAACTCGATTTGAAGAATTCGCGCGAAGTCGCGCGCTTCGCCTTGCAATGGCTGAGCGCGCGTGCCGGGTAGGCATAGGACGCCCAGCCTTGGGGACTAGTCCTCGCGGCGAGAAGGCGAAAAGCCGTTAAAACGGCTAATGTCGATCTCTCGCCGACAACACCGGCTTGAAAGCCGGTGTTAACGAGAAATCGGCACTCGACCAGTTGCCAAATCAAAATCATTATGACTGAAAGAGCTGAGCACAGAATGCTCATTGTGATCGCCGTGAAACGATCAGCCATTCGCTTTCATTAACACCGGCCTTGAGGCCGGTGATCTCGACGACTTCGGCGCCGTAGCCGTTTTAACGGCTTTCCTCTCCACAAAGGGTTTGCATCGGCGCACAAACTTTTGGATGATCGTCACAATGATCCAGCCGGCTCTCGACCTTGTCATCGCTACGTTGGAAAAAATCCGAGAGACAACTGATCGTGGCCCATGCGCGTCGAGAAACGCGCTGGAGCAATTGCAATCCGCATATTCTTTAGCCGCGTCCTTGAGGGAAGCGCACGTGTCGCCCACACAGCGACGATTACACGAGACTAGATCGAATAAAGCGCAGATTCTCGCATCCATTCGCGAACGCGTTCGTGCCTGCACAAAGTGTGCGCATCTGGCCAGCTCGCGCACCCAAACCGTCTTTGGAGTTGGCAACCCCGACGCCGAAATCATGTTCATCGGTGAAGCGCCCGGCGCCGACGAAGACCAGCAGGGCGAGCCGTTTGTCGGTCGCGCGGGCCAGTTGCTAACCAAAATTATCAAAGCGATGGGCTTCGCGCGCGAAGATGTGTACATCGCGAATATCCTGAAATGCCGGCCGGATATGCCAGCCGGCTCGTTCGGGAACCGCGCACCGACCCCTGCTGAAATGCAGATGTGCCGGCCTTACCTCGTCGAGCAGATCAACATCATTGAACCGAAAGTGTTGGTCGCCCTGGGCGCGGTCGCCGTGGAAGGTTTGCTTGGTGCACGCGGAACAATGCGAGAATTGCGCGGACGGTGGCATTCTTACAACGGTACACCGTTGATGATTACCTATCATCCAGCTTACCTGCTGCGGAACCAGTCGCCCTCGGAGAAACGGAAAGTCTGGGAAGACATGTTGCAAGTGCTCGAGCACCTCGAAAAACCAATCAGCGAGAAACAGCGAAATTATTTCCTGTAACTCTGTAGCCGCCTCGCTGTGTCGAGGCGCTCTGGCGGGTTGCCATCGGCGCGGCGACACAGCGTCGCGGCTACAATCTGGTGCCGTGCCTGCGCCGCTACAGTCTCGCCCTGTCGAAAATTACATCGATCTGCTTGGCCGATGCGAGACGACTTGCCAGCGACACAATCATCGCGCGCACTTCCGGGCGTGAAATTTTAATTGTTTGATGCAACGCGCTTACGCCAGCCCCGTGCAGCAGCGTAAGCGTGCGCGCTCCGATTAAAGCCGGCAACACCGTGGCCGCACGCACTCGCCGGTTCCGGATTGCGTGCGCGTATCGAATTCCGCAGTCCAGACCTTCCCACGCTTTTTCCATCCATCTTTGGTAGATCGATTGGAACCGATCTGGCTCGGACAAAATCTGCGCCGCATTCAGATCGACCGCGCGAAGCTCGGACTCCGGAAAATAACATCGACCCGCTCGCAGATCATTCCCAGCATCACGTAAGACATTAATTAATTGAAGTCCCATGCCATAGCGCCTTCCAAGCGCAAGCATCTCGTCCTGAATCAGACTCGCGAAATCCCGGAGATGTCGGAAGCAAAGTCGCGTCCAGAATTCGCCGACACAGCCTGCAACCAGATATGTGTACTCGTCCAGTTCGCCGGCGGTCTGGAGCGTGCGAACTTCCGCTGGATTATTCGCCACGGCGAATCCGTCCATTGGCGGATCGAACCGGTGCAAATCAAGCGTCTGGCCGTGGGTGATTTTCTCAAGCACAGCTCGAATGTCATCGCGATCGGCTTCCGCGGTTTGTTCGAGCCAACTCAAACAGGCAGGTAACGAATCCAAGAGCGTTCGCTCAGCCGCATTCTCTTGTAGCGGCACGAACGAGACCACTTGATTGATAACCAATTCTGACGAAGCTCTGCCTTGAATCCCCTCTGAGAGCACTTTCAAGACTTTCATGCGCACGGCTCCGGCAATCCCAGTTGTGTCCGCGACGGTGTCCGTTGTCCGCGCAAGCAAATACGCGAGCGCAATTGGTTCGCGCAATTGCGACGGCAGAAACCGGATTGAAAGATAAAACGACCGAGAGACCGAACGCAGAATTGTCGTCTTCAACGCGCGGGCATGGGGATTTGGGCCGCTCATAAGACGTTGTAGGTGGCGGACAAGCTTCGGGTTGACCATCTTCCACGACCGGGGTCACCGATCCCGGTTGCGGCACGAAATTTCATCGTCCGATATTTTTCACTTCAATCCGACTCGGTGTTGCGTTGCCTAAGCCTATCTGACCGGCATATTCGACATAGGCAGCCATTGGGCTGATCGCCGGCAGACTGGCGCGCGCGCGCCATTGTTCGAAATATTTCAAGGCTACGGCGTCCAAAGCTACTGGGTCTTTGCTCGCATAGAGCGTGGCATGATGAATCGCGTAGTTCGGCTGAGGCTGCGGGCCGCCGGCATATTGCGCGATGAGACCATCCATCAAATTGAACACCACCTTCTTTGCGATGAGCGGATTGGAGTAGATCTCTGCGAGACTTTCCGCGCCAAAACGAGAACCTTGGGCAAAGCGGCGCCAGTTATCGATGTTAGGAATCGTCATGTTATAGATGCAGCCGGCGATTCCGTTCGTTTCGCTGATACTCATCACCGGAACATTAATGATCTTGTTCACTTCAGTGGAAACGATCTTGGAGAAATGACTCACGTTGCTCGTGTTCTCGGTGTCGGAGAAGAGTGGCATTTTGAATGCGTCAAGGTATTCGAGATCGCCCCAAACCAGTTTCCCAAGTACAGGAGCTGACAGGACTGCTTTCGGATCATACCCGTCACGCGGCGCAATTGCTTTTAGTTGGTAACCATCAACGGTCAGCCGGTACCCCGCCGCCTTGACTCCGCCGAGAGATCTGTCCCAGACAATAATGCTACTACGCGGATGTCCCGCCGCTGTGAGTCCGTCGACAATTGCGTTCACGATGTCGTGGTGCGTTGTGAAAAGTTCGCCGCCAGCTGCACAGATCTTGATTCCCACTCTGTCATTTGGAGCAACGAGCGACGCCCACGCCTTTCCCACATCAGCTTGACCAGTCGCTGCGAGGACAAGCCGATTCACCATCTCACGCACGATCCGCGAGTTTGTCTTGTAATCTTTGATTGCGGCAGAATCATGCACGGAATACACAATCGATGGAGCCGGGGCGGGTTGCGGCGTCTGCGCGAACCCCGAGGCGATGGCGCAAAACAGAATGAGAGCTACGTTCCGGAGTTCTGTCATGTCGGAAAAGACCAAGCGATTCTATGAGTAACGCGACGAATCACAACTATGACGCTGTGGTGGCAGCCGTGTCGGCTGCGGGACCGTGCATCAATGCAATCGGCATGCCTGCCTCTACAGCTCAGCCAATTCACCACATTTACGTTCATATCCCCTTTTGCGCACGAATTTGCCCGTATTGCGCGTTTTACAAAGATTTGCTCGATCGCTCGCAAACAGGGCGGTTTTGTGAAGCCATCCTTCGCGAACTGCATCAACAATGTGTGAATTTTGCGCTAACGCCTCAAACCATCTACTTCGGAGGCGGGACGCCCACGGCTCTTACGACTTCGCAATTGGAATTTCTGCTCGGGGGTTTCCGTGAGCGCCTCGATCTCTCGTTGCTTGCAGAATGGACAATCGAAGCGAATCCCGGGAGCGTATCGGCGCGCAAAGCCGCGCTTCTTCGCAAACTCGGAGTAACGCGAGTTAGCCTTGGTATTCAGTCTTGGGACGATGAATTGCTAAAGCTTTTGGGACGGGAGCATAGCTGCCAGCAAGCCGAGCAATCATTCCATCTTCTCCGAGCAGCCGGATTCTCGAACATCAATGTCGATCTTATGTTCGGATTGCCGCACCAGACCATCGAACAATGGAAACTCACATTGGAGAAAACCATTGCCCTCGAACCCGATCACATCTCCGCCTACTGCCTCACTTACGAGGAGGACACTGAGTTTTTTCTGCGCCACGCACGCGGTGAATTTCGACAGGACATGGACGCAGATGCCGCGTTCTTCGAGACGGCCATGGCGATCCTCGAAGATGCTGGCTACGAGCATTACGAAATCTCCAACTACTCGCGTCCCGGCTTTGCGTCCGCTCACAATCGCGCTTACTGGCTGGGCAAAGATTACCTCGGCATCGGCCCGAGCGCGTTCTCGACTCTCGGGATGCAGCGCTGGCAGAATGTTTGTGATTATCGCAGCTACGCCGAGCGCGTTCTTTCTGGCCAGTCGCCGAGGGGATTCAGCGAAAACCTGACAAATGAAATGAAAGGTACAGAGCGAATTGCACTTTCGTTACGCATGCGAGAAGGGGTTGCTGCGTCCGAATTGAGACATTGTGCGCAAGAGACCGAGGAGCTTGTTTCGCTGCGATTGCTTCAAAAATCGAACGGTAGCTTCTTGTTAACCCGAAAAGGGAAAAGCCTGGCTGATTCTGTCGCGGAAGTACTGCTGTAGTCGGCGTGCTTGATGCCGGTTGCTCACAAACGAGCATTTCCAAACCGCGTCGCAGCAGCCACGACTAGCCCCATAATCCTTAGTAATTATCCCTATCGCGGCATAGGCCAAATCATCATTCTTGGTTCGACAACCCATTTCTGAGAACTTCGCATTGAATCTTCCGGAGAAACATTAAGGGAGATCAACAAAACAACGAACGTAGTTAGCCGTTTCCGTTTCACTCTTATGAAAACAAAAATTCCATCATTCCTCGTCATGCTCTTGATCGCCTGTCTAGGCGCTTCACAAAACGCACAAGCGGTCACGCCCGCACCGGATGGAGGTTACCCCGGGGGCAACACAGCAGAGGGGCAAGATGCGCTTCTTAATCTTCGCAGCAACGGCACTTACAATACCGCAGTTGGGTGGTTAACGCTCAACTCGAACACCAGAGGCAGCTTCAATACAGCCATCGGTGCGGACGCGCTTCAACTCAACAACGACGCAGGGGAAAACACCGCGATCGGCGCAGGGACACTTCCGGTTAACGACAACTTGGGGCTCAGCGGCGGCCATCACAACACCGCTGTCGGAGCGTTCGCACTTTTTAACAACAATAATGGCGCCTTCAACACCGCGATCGGCGATAGAACGCTGTTTAACAATAACGTTGGCAGCAGCAATATAGCCCTGGGTGCAAACGCCGGCAGTGGTGTCACCACGGCCGACAATGTTATTTGTATCGGTGCCGCTGGTAACAATGCTGGCAATAGCTGCTTTATCGGCCAGGTCTTTGGGGCAACGTCTTCAGGCGGAGCACCCGTGTTTATTAATTCAAATGGCAAGCTTGGTACCGCTACGTCCTCCCGCCGGTTTAAGGAAGAGATTAAACCTATGGAGGGGGCTAGCGAAAGATTATTCGCCTTAAAGCCAGTCACTTTTCGTTACAAGAAAGAGAATGACCCACAGGGTATTCAGCAGTTTGGGCTCATTGCCGAGGATGTGGAACAAGTTAATCCCGCGCTAGTGGTGCGCGATCAGAACGGCAAGGCTTACAGCGTGCGCTACGAGCAGATTAACGCGATGTTGCTTAATGAGTTTCTGAAGGAGCATGGCAAAGTTCAAAAGCTCGAAGCTGCGCTCGAGAAGGTTAATCAACGTCTAAAAGCGCAGGATGCGAAAATCCAAAAGGTCAACGAGCGCGTGCAAGCCCAGAATTCCGCGCCGCAAATTGCCGTGAATGATTAATTCGCACACGCGCGGCATAGGGCTCTCAATTACTCCGATCGCGCCATGTCGGCCAGTCGCCAACAGGGATTCGGCGAACACCTGACAAACGAAATAAAACGCAGAACGAAGTCTGGCTGATTCCGTCACGGACAGACTTCTTTGAGATCTCGATCGAGTCATCGGCTTCGTGTACCGCTTCGGTGTGACAAACCGATTGCGGCAGGCCCGATTTTGATCTCGACAAACCGGCGACGTTGTTTCGAAACTTTGTGTTCTATGAAAACACAAGGTTTACGAACTCTTCTATTTGTCGTTCTCTTCGTACTCAGTTGCTCTGCGTTTTTCGAGACGGCGCAAGCAGTCAGTCCGCCGCCGGACGGAGGCTATCCCGGTGGCAACACGGCGGAAGGACAAAACGCTCTGCTCAGTCTCACTACGGGCACGTACAATACGGCAGTTGGGTTATATTCGCTTCTAAGCCTCACTGACGGCAGGTTTAACACAGCGATTGGCGCCGCCACGCTCCTTGCGAACACGGCAGACGAAATCACTGCCTGCGGCGCTGGCGCGCTCTTAAGCAACACCACGGGCGAAGGCAACACGGCCAATGGAGCCTTTGCGCTGTTTAGCAACACCGAAGGCAACTTCAACACGGCTGTTGGCGATCGAGCGCTCTTTGGCAACACAACCGGTAGCAGCAACACGGCCAACGGTATTCACGCCCTCTTTTATAACACCGAAGGCAGCTCCAACACGGCCATCGGTGAGAGCGCGCTTTTGAGCAACACCACTGGCGACCACAACACGGCCAATGGAACTGGTGCGCTCTTTAGCAATACCGACGGCAGCGACAACACTGCAAATGGTCATTTCGCGCTCGGCGCCAACAGCACCGGCGCAAACAATGCGGCCAATGGAGCCTCCGCCCTCTCCAGCAACACCACTGGCGCCCAAAACACGGCCAGTGGAGCTTTCGCCCTGTCTCAGAGTACTGGCGATAACAATACGGCCGTTGGTGCTGGTGCGCTCCAGAGCAGCACGACTGGCAACGGCAATATCGCCCTGGGCGCTTCGGCCGGCAGTGATGTCACCACAGCTAGCAACGTGATTGCCATCGGCACCAGCGGTGATGACTTGGGCAATAGCTGCTTCATCGGCCAGATTTATACAAATGTGCAACCCCAGGTTGGGACCGATCCCGATTTAGTTACCATAAACAACCGTGGTAGACTTGGGCGGGCGAATGTCTCCTCCCGCAGGTACAAGCACGACATCCAGCCGATGGACAAGGCCAGCGAAGCAATCTACACGCTAAAGCCAGTCAGCTTCCGCTACCATAAGAAGTATGATCCAACGCAGACGATTGCATTTGGCTTGATCGCTGAGGAAGTAGCAGAGGTGGCTCCTCATCTGGTCGGGCGCAATCCTGACGGACAGCCGGAATCTGTTCGATACGAGCAGGTCAACGCAATGTTGTTAAACGAATTTCTTAAAGAACACGCAAAAGGAGAAGAACAGGATCGCAAGATTCAGGAACAGGAAACTACAATCGCCGGATTGAAATCCGAAATGAAGACTCTGGCTGCAATCGTACATGAGCAAGCGGCACAATTGCAAAACGTGAGAACCCAGATGGAGCTGACCAAGCCTGCCGTGCGAATTGCTTCCGAGAATCCCTGACGTTAGCGGTGCGTGTGCCAAGCACCGCAACGACTGGGCAGGCCGTTTGACACAAACGCCTCTACAACGCGTCGGCTAATAGATATCCGTATCGGTGGTATAACCGGAATCGCCACGAATCGAACGCAACCGGGCGCGACTCCCCCACTCCGATTCCGGTCGATTAATCTGGCCCAGCGTGATTTTCACAAGCCACGGCGCCGCTGCCAACGCACCAATCGCAACGAGCGCGATTGCCGCTGCCTGACGAATCGAGGGCTTGATCTTGTCGGCCATCAATATACCAAGGCCAAGCCCAATGGCAGTCCGCGTAACGACGAGCAACGGGTCAACGGGAAGTTGCTCGGAAGTTTTTGAAATGGATATCGGGAAAGACATCGCCTACCATATACGTCGCGTTTGGGAAAAAGAAACGGCTATTTTCCCAAAAACGCACTGGTCATTTCGAGCGGAGCGGAGCGAAGTCGAGAAACCCCGTTGCCCAACCCGTGAATGATTTCAACGGGATGTCTCGACTTCGCTCGACATGACAGAAATTTAGGAACATGCCCACTCCGATATACGCGCTTATTCTCGCCGGCGGTAGCGGTGAACGCTTTTGGCCCTTGAGCAGGCGTGCGCGTCCCAAACAACTGCTGCGTCTCGTTTCAGATAAGACTCTGCTCGAAGAAACGTTGGCGCGTCTTGAAGGCCTTGTTCCGAATGAACGCATTTTGGTCCTGACCAACGCCGAACAGGAAAGCGCCGTTCGCAAATTGCTTGGAAATTTTCCAAAAGAAAACATCATAGCTGAACCCGCGAAACGCGACACCGCTGCCGCCGTCGCGCTCGGCACGGGTTGGGTCGTGGCTCGCGATCACGCAGCCACGATGCTCGTTCTTCCCGCCGATCACGTGATCTCCAACCAGGTGGCGTTTCAGGAGACTCTGGCGTTGGCTGCCGACGCGGCCGAAGAGACGGGTGAGCTGGTAACCATCGGGATCAAACCAACCTGGGCATGTCCCGGATATGGTTACATCGAGCAGGGCACGCCCGTCCGTTTGCGAAAGCGGTCCGATGCAGTCCATCGGGTCCTGCGCTTTCGCGAGAAACCTAACCTCGATCTCGCCGAATCATTTTTGCGAAAAGGAAATTTCCGCTGGAACGCAGGTATGTTCGTCTGGTCGGTGCCCACGGTGCTCCGCGAATTCAACCGTCAGGCTCCAGAGTTGGCGGATTTCATTTCACAACTACGAGCTCCGAAAAATTTTGAGAAAGCGTTGCGTGAACGCTTCAGCAAATTGCCACGGATCTCCTTTGATTACGCGATCATGGAAAAGGCGGACCGCGTCCTTGTGGTGGAAGCCAGTTTCGACTGGGACGACATCGGAAGCTGGAGAGCGGTGGCGAACTATTTTGAGAAAGACAATCAGGGAAACGCCGCGAACTGCGCTATCACCGCGCTCGATTCCAGCCACAACATCATTTTCGAGGAGGGAGGGACAACCATCGCACTGCTTGGAGTCCATGATCTTATTGTGGTGCGGACAAAAGACGCGCTTTTGGTATGTCACCGGCATGAAGCCGAAAAGATCAAGAACCTGATCGGCAAGCTGCCGCCAGAGGTGCAATGAGTAAACGCGCGATGCAGCCGATTTTGGCTCTCGACTTTGGACGGGCGCGCATCGGAGCAGCAATATCGGATGAATTGCAGTTTCTGGCGCATCCGCTTGAAACCATTCCAGCAGGTGAACAGGCACCGTCGCGTGTGGCGGAGATCGTCCGTGAAAGAAACATCGATCATGTCGTAGCCGGTGTTCCCCGCCGGATGAATGGCCAAATCGGGCCAGCCGCGACTGAAGTCCGTCAGTTTGTAGAAAAATTGCGGGCCATTTTGCCATGCCCGGTCGTTACGTGGGACGAACGACTGACAACCGTCGCTGCCCAGCGCGCATTGCATGAGGCAGGCAAGAACACGCGTGAAACCCGAGGCTATATCGACCAAGTAGCAGCTCAGATGATTTTGCAGAGCTATTTGGATCGACGAGCGGCGAACGTTCGACCGCAGAGTGATCTGTGACCCGTGATCGGTATAATTCTGCCACCAATCACTGATCACGACCATTGCCATGTCCCGACGGCTAAAGCTGATCATCGCGTACGACGGCGTGCTGTTCGCCGGTTGGCAGAGCCAGTCTCACCGCAATACAATCCAGGATCATGTGGAGCGCGCGTTTGAGCGTGTGCTCGGGAAAAAGGTGCGCGTTCACGGCGCGGGACGAACGGACGCGGGCGTCCATGCGCTTGCGCAATGCGCGCATGCCGATCTTCCCGACGACCGTTTGTCAGCCGCGCGTTGGACCGAAGCCCTCAACGCATTGTTGCCTCCAACTATTCGTGTTCTTCGCTGCCAATACGTGTCGAATGATTTTCACGCACGGTTTTCGGCAAAGGGAAAAATTTATCGTTATAGAATCTGGTTGACTCCCGTTTTGCCTCCATTCGAGTATCGTCGAGCTTGGCATATCGCACGTCCGATCGACCTTAACATTCTGAAGCGGGCGGCCAAACAGTTTGTCGGCACTCATGATTTCATGGGATTCGCTGCCAACCGCGGAAAGTCCGGTCGCCGCGACGACATGCACTCGTCCCGTGGCGAGCAGGAAAAGAGTACCGTCCGCACAATTTATTCGGTCCGTATCCGGAAAGAAGGTCCGTGTCTGACAATTGAGTTCCACGGCGACGGCTTTCTCTACAAAATGGTGCGATTAATCGTGGGCTCCCTAGTCAAATGCGCGCTCGGCAAAATGCGCATCGAGGATGTCGCGGCGCGGTTGGACTCCGGTCAGATGGGCCCAACGCGTTTTGCAGCTCCCGCCGAAGGTCTATTTCTGGTTCGCGTGCGCTATTGACCCGAAAACAAACAATTGTTTTGCGCAGAATTAAACAGTCGGTTCTACGAGTTTCCAGCGTGCCAAACGGAAACGCAATGCGGTTGCCAGGCAACCGAGACCATAGCGCAAACTTCTGCGAAAATTGATCGATGATGCTTCGGGCATGTAGCGCGCAGGACAGGTTACTTCGCCGATCGCGCAGCCGAGCGCGATAATTTGCGCAAGGACCTGGTTATCGAAAACAAAATCGTCAGAATTTCGTTGTAACGGCAGGCGCTCCAACAAATCGCGCGAATAGGCACGATAACCAGTGTGATATTCCGAGAGCTTTGCGCCGATGAGAACATTTTCTGCAAGCGTCAGAAACCGGTTTGAGACGTATTTCCATAAGGGCATACCACCACGCAGCGCTCCGCCGCCAAGAATACGCGAACCAAGTACGCAGGGGTAAAGTCCGCTTGCTACGAGCGCCGTCATCGCGGGGATTAATTGCGGTGTGTACTGATAGTCGGGGTGAATCATGATGATAATGTCCGCGCCTGCCGCTAATGCGAGGCGATAACAGGTTTTTTGATTTGCACCGTAGCCGCGATTTTCGGGGTGAACCTCGACCTGGACTTGTTCAAGTGTCCGCGCGATCGCGACGGTATCGTCGTGGCTTGCGTCGTCGACGACGATGACAAGATCGACAATCCCCTGCGCCATCACTTCATCGTAGGTGCGTTGCAAAGTGCGGGCGGCGTTGTAAGCGGGCATTACCACCACAATTTTCTGGCCGTTCAGCATCGTCGTACAAGGCGTCTCATAAATGTCATTCTGAGCGAAGCGAAGAATCTCGGATTGCTTTCGAGCATTTTGCTAGCAATACACAGAGATGTTTCGCTTCGCTCAACATGACAGACCAGTTATAGGTCGTCGCAACCGAATATCCGCTGAACTGCCACCTTGCAAACACCATGATTATTTTTTACGACCCGTCCTGTTTGGAATATTCCGCGCCTAGCCATCCTGAGCGGCCAGCCAGAGTCGCCCGCAGTGTTCCATTACTAAAAGAGCGACATCCTGATTGGGAATGGCGCATTCCCGAGCCAGCTAATGAAGCGGCCGTGTTGCGTGCCCATTCGCGCGATCATATGGAAAGGATCAGAAACGCGATGCGTGACTTCGACGCGGACACACCTGTTTACCCACAAATCCATGAACACGCGCTGCGTTCTGCCGGCGCGGCGATCGAAGCTACGCATGCAGCCCTGCGTGGTGAGCGCGCATTCACCCTTATGCGGCCACCTGGGCATCATGCGACCCGCGATCGTGCGATGGGATTTTGTTATTTTAATAACGTTGCCATAGCCTCACTCGATGCGCTGGCTGTGGTCCCGACGAGTCAGGAGGACGCCGGTCAGCCGGGGGCGAGGTCCCCAGCTACAACAAAGCCGCGCGTTGAGCGCGTTGCGATTTGGGATTTTGATGCGCATCATGGCAATGGGACCGAGGCGATCATCGCGCACAACTCGCAGATCGCCTTTGCATCAATTCATCAATTTCCCGGTTACCCCGGGACGGGCACCACATCTTTCGCAAATGTGGCGAATTACGCACTCGGGCCCGGGACGCCGCAGAGCCATCATCTCGAAGTGGCAAAGCGGGCATTGGATAAATTAATCGCCTTTAAACCCGATCTGCTGCTTGTCTCGGCAGGCTTCGACGCCTACGTGCGTGATCCACTCGTGCAGATGAGGCTCGAGGCCGAGGATTTTTCCACATTCGGCGAGTGGCTGAGAAAACTCGACATTCCCGTAGCTACGATCCTCGAAGGTGGTTACAGCGACGAACTACCAGAGTTGATTGATGCTTTCTTGACCGCCTGGGCGTCGAAATAACACCGAACTGAACGAACTCTCAATGCACTGAATTCCGAGTCGCCTCGATCATTTGTCTCAGCTGGGCCGCTGCATCTTCTATTTCGGAATAACTGTACTCAGCCGCTCGACTCTGGACAGCAAGCACGCCGCAGCGATCGACGTTTTTGAAGTCGCCATAGGGAAATTTGTATCTTCGTTTGGTGTTCTCGGCATAACGCTCGTCGATTGCCAGATGCCACTTTGCGTACTCGCCGAAGCCATGCTGCCGAATAAACTCGTTCTCGAGCTCGGTCGAAGGCCGATGCTGGTTCCACACGCCTTTTCGATCCGCGATGAAGTGTCCTTGTTTAATGAGTTGCACGCCAAAGGCGAAAGCGTCTTCGTTTAGTTTAAGACGACTGCGCGATTGAGCGAGCGTTGTGCCAGTCGCGGAGAGCAGAATTGCGACTGCGACAGAGTAAACGCACACACGTTTTAGGATGATCGTTTTCATCGCATCGGACAGAAAGGTTTGCCTCCGACGCAGAAGTGGCAAACAGTAGTCGCTCCAGCGGGCCGTAGCACAGCTTGGTAGTGCGCTTGAATGGGGTTCAAGAGGTCGCGGGTTCAAATCCCGCCGGCCCGACTTTCCGCTTTTTATGACCAAAGATGAATCACAGTATGAATCTTGTTTCTGCGGCGAGAGTGTTCCTCGCGAGAGCCTGTGACGCTATCGGTGTTCATTGGGGAAGCGCACACGAACAGGATGCGGCGCAAGCGATATTCTGTCACAAGAAATGTTTGCGTGACCAAGTTTCCAAATCCGTACCGCTCCTTACTCCTATTCTCGACTGATGCTTAGCGCCGGAATTGTTGGCCTTCCAAACGTCGGGAAGTCGACGCTTTTTAACGCCGTCACTCGCACACATAAGGCTCCGGCGGAAAATTATCCTTTTTGCACCATCGATCCAAACGTGGGCGTCGTGATCGTGCCTGATCCGCGCTTGGAAAACGTCGCGCAGATATCACACTCCAAAAAAATTGTGCCAGCGGTCATCGAATTCGTTGATATTGCTGGCCTGGTCAAAGGCGCGAGCGCAGGCGAAGGGCTGGGAAATCAATTCCTTCATCACATCCGCGAAGTGGACGCGATTGTGCAGGTGGTTCGCTGTTTCGAAGACAGCAACATCCATCATGTGAGCGCGACGATCGATCCAATTCGAGACATTGAAATAATCAATACCGAGCTTGTGCTGGCGGATTTAGCCTCGCTACAGAAAAAACACGATCGATTGCAGAAAGAAGTGCGCGCCGGCAATAAGACAGCGAAGAATGAGAACGCGGTTGTCGAAAAGCTATTGCCTCATCTGGATGCCGGTAAGCCAGTCATCACCGCGACCTTGACGCCAGAGGAAAAAGCGCTCACTCGCAATTTTTTTCTACTCACATCAAAGCCGACAATCTTCGCCTGTAACGTTGGGGAGCGTGATCTGGCGTCTGTAGCCGGGGGCGTTGACCGCGACGATGAGGTAACCAATCGCACGGAGGCAGGGGTCAACGTCCCCGGCTACAGTGCCGCGAAATACGTCGCGGCGGTTCAAGATTACGCGCGCCACCATTTCGCGACGGAGGCAATCGTCATCAGCGCGCAACTGGAAAGCGAACTAGTTGATCTTAGCGAGCAGGACGCTCTGGATTATCTGCGTGGTCTGGGTGTGAAAGATACCGGCGTGCACGCATTGATCCGGGCCGTTTATCACTTGCTTGGACTGCGCACGTTTCTTACCACAGGCGAAAAAGAGTCGCGTGCGTGGACCATTCACGCTGGCGACAAAGCAGCGACCGCCGCCGGAACCATCCATTCCGACTTTGAGCGCGGTTTCATCGCGGCAGAAACAATTTCCTATGATGACCTCATCACCGCCGGTTCCCTGGCGAAAGCTCGCGAAACAGGAAAAGTCCGACTGGAAGGGAAAGACTACGTTGTACGGGACGGCGACGTGATTTCGTTTCGGTTCAATGTGTGAGCCAATCACTCCCTTCCGCTTCCTCTTTGTCTTACTCTAGGCCGCTCAGGTTAAGAGGAACATCATCATCACAGTTCGTACAGAATACGACCGCAGTTTTCGCAACTCACAATCTCTTTCCCGGCTCTGGCTTGCGCCGCCGTCGCGCTCGTTACCTTCATATGGCACCCTGTGCAGACGCCATGCTCGATTGCGACGATAGCGGCGTCGCCTTTGCTCTTAAAAAGACGTTCGAAAAGCCCAAGCAAATCCTCATCGATTTTTCCGGCTAATTCTGCGCGTTCCCTGGTCAATTCTTCCAGTCGCGACTGTAACGCTCTCGATTTTTCATCCAGATCAGCTGTTTGCCGTGCGACCGAATCGTTAACAGCAGCCGCTTTCTTTTCTTCTTCAGCCAGGTCGGCCTTAATTTTGTCAAGCTGCACCATCAGCTCGAGCTCTTCATCCTCGATCTTGCGAATTTCATTTTCGTATCGCTCGATTTCGTGGCCCAGCGCCTGAAATTCGTCGTTCTTGCGCGTCTGATACTGCTGAGTCTTGAAACGCGTGATGGACTCCGTGCGTGTCCCCACGTCGAGCTCAAGCTTCTTCCGGTCTACTTCGACTTGGCGCGCCTTGTGTTTCAGGGCATCAACCGCACTCGCGCTTGCTGCCAGCTGCGCTTCAAGACTCGTCCGCCGTAGTGGCAGGGTCTCGATCTCGGTCTGAATCTGCCTGATCTTCTGGTCGCGATCTTGAAGGACGAGAAGTTGTTCCAGTTCGGGATGCACGAGCGCACAACGTATTGATTCAGCGAAGCCCAGTCAATCGCTACGGAGACAGCCGTGGTTAATCGCTAGTGAGTGGCAGCGTGCTCTCCTTGATCAAAGGCTTCCAACACCTGTTCGGGCCGCGCACGCACAGCGATGTTTTCGGTAAGGTTTACCCAGCGAATTATTCCGCTCGAATCAATGAGAAACTCTGCCGGGCGAGCGATGTCCGTGCCCTTGGAACCTGCACCGCGATGCAACAGATCGTAATGACGAATCACTTCCGTCCTGGGATCGGACAGGAACGTGTAGGTGTAGCCAAGTTTTTGGCGTTGGCGCCGGTTAATTTCCGGGCTGTCCACACTGATCGCGACCACCTGAATCCCGCGTGATTCAAGGTCCGGAAGCTTTTGCTGAAAACTCCGCAACTCGGAGTTACATAATGGTCACCAGAAACCGCGATAAAAAATCAGCGCAACGGCTTTGGATCTGCTGACGAGAGCCTGAATAGACACGTCCTTCCCGTCTTGATCCAACAAATTGAACTCAGGCGCTTTTTGTCCGATCCGCGGCGCGCCAGTCGAAGGCGGGAGCTGTCGCAGTGCGTAGAAGAATATGTAAGAAAACAAACCCAGCATCACTATCCCCAACGTGGCCAAAACTGGACCGAAGATTTTGCCCCGATAAACCCGCGGTTTGCCAAACGCCCGAAACAGACCCAGGACGAGCAGAACTCCGCCTACAGCAAACAACAAAAGATTCGCCCACGGGAAATCGCGCGTGATTGGGAACTGAGCGAAGAATGTGTAGCTGAGAAAACCAGCCAGCGCGAAAAGGAAACCTATCCACAATGACAAGTTCCAGCTTTTCTTTCCGATCGTGCTCATGCTCGTAATCAAGATCGGGCTGCACTATTTGTCGTTGCCAACCGCCAGATCCAACGATACAGCAGCGCCGCGACGACTACAAAGGCAACACCGCCGATGATTTTACCGGCGGTTTCAAAGCTCGGACTGACCAACGCCAGCGGTGCGGCTACGCCGGAGAACGCGACGATTGCAGAGATCACAACGAGGATCACGCTCTCGCCGACAATCAGACCCGATGCAAGTAGCACGCCCAGCTGCTTCGTCGCCTCCGGGTGCGTGCTGCGGTTGGCTTGCTTGTCGAAAAACCATCCAACCACCGCGCCGACCACGACCATTAGTGTACTCTGCGTAGGCAAATAAATTCCCAGGCCCACGGCTAACGGGGGCACGCGCATGTGTCGTGTCGTGCGCGCGAGAATTTCATCCAGCAGAATAATAAAAAGCCCGATGAGTCCACCCGTCCGAATCAGACCCCAATCGATATCAGCGGCGATGACGCCTTGCGCGAGTGATGAGATTAGTCCGGCCTGAGGTGCTGGCAGTGGATTCGGACGCAACTCGGCGCCAGGCGCGCCCATGAAGCCATAAGCATGGTTCATCAGATCAAGCACCGGCGGAATCACAAGCGCGCCCGCGATGACACCGATCACGAGCGCCACCTGTTGTTTCCATGGTGTCGCATCGACCAATTGGCCGGTCTTGAGGTCCTGCAGATTATTGTTCGCAATCGCTGCAACATTGAAGATCACGGCGGTAGTGAAAAGCGCGAAAGCCATCAGCGACTTGTTCGCATCAGGTGATAAATACGGCTTAACGCCCAGCACAAGCAGCAAGGCAGCACCGATCACCACCAGAATGCCAATTCCTGACAACGGGCTATTCGAAGAACCGATTAACCCCGCCATGTAACCGCAGACGGCGGAGACGAAGAAACTCATCAAGACAACGTAAGCGACTCCACCGATGACCAGAGTTGTCACATGCGCGCCGAGGCCGCTCTCATTGCCGAAATAAGCGAGGATCCAGCCAATCGGCAGCATGCACCCCAACGTGACGAGACCGACGATACCGATTGGAATGTCGCGCTCGGTAATTGGGAGCGTGTCGCTCTTGCCAGCCTTACGTGCGCGCGAAGCAGCCATCGCGCTGGCGAGACCACTCGCAACCGGCTTTACCAGTTTTAGCAATGTCCAGATCGCCGACACGCCGATCGCACCGGCGCCGACGAAACGCACTTTGCGACTCCAGGTACTTTGTGCCAGCGCGCCGGCGGCCGTCGTTACATCGTGCGCGAGAGCGGAGTAATGCGGCACACCCCAGCCCCAGCCGATCACTGCGCCTATAAGCATTGCAATACCAACTGAGAGACCAACCAAGTGGCCGATCGCGAGCAGCAAGAAGGACAACGAGAAATCAAACCCGCTCACGGCACCCTTGCGGCCGATTCGGAACGTTTGCGCCACATCGGAAGCGAATATCTGCGTGGCGACGATTATTGCGAAGACCGCAGCGACGATCGATCCCCATAATACGGCCAACAGACCTGCGCGTCCATGTTCGATGTCCGAAGCGTCCTTCGCATCGCCTCCACTGCCGACCTTCAGTACTTCGGCGCAGGCAACGCCCTCGGGGTACGGCAGGTCCGAGCTGGTCACTAACGCACGACGCAGCGGAATTGAGTACATCACACCGAGAATGCCGCCGAGAGCGCAGATCGCGAAAGAGATCCAGAATGGAAAACCGGTCCACCAGCCGATCATAATCAGACCTGGCAACACGAAAATAATTGACGACAGCGTGCCCGCCGCGGAGGCAACCGTCTGCACAATGTTGTTTTCCTGAACGGTCGCATCGCGGAAACTCCGCAGGATAGCCATCGAAATCACCGCCGCAGGAATTGATGTCGAAAATGTGAGACCGGCTTTCAGACCGCAATACACATTGGCCGCGGTCAATACCAACGTGATGACGACACCTATGATTATCCCGCGAATGGTTAGTTCGACGCGCACAGAAAGCGGAGAATAGTCTGGAGCCGCCGGACGGGTCAAGGTGCATACCCGCCTCACGCGCGATAAATCCGACCGACGGATCAGAACATCTCTACGGGCGAGCGTTGTACGCTTTGAGAAGTCGTCTGCTCGGCCCGTTCTTCGCCAAGCACCGCGACACGCAGGTCCCAGACCTCGTTGTTGATCTTGCGGAACGCGGCTTCGGAAAATTCATCAGGTCGTGCAAGTTTTTCTTTGAATCGCGCGACGTTTTTCAAAGCGCGATCGATTTGATCTTGGGGCAACGTCGCGACGATTCGCTGCACGTTCTCAATCTCAGGAATGCGATGACAGATCATTGCCACGTCGTTCCCTGCCGCGATGGCCAGACGTATCGTTTCCTCAAGCCGATATCCGGTAAGAATCGCGCCCATGTCGAGATCGTCTGTCATGACAAGACCACCGAAGCCAAGCTCGTTGCGCAATAAATCGCTAACGATCCGACGCGATAAGGTTGCAGGCGTCTTTTCCGGTTCGAAACAGGGATACCAGCCGTGACAGATCATCATGCTGTCGACGTCGTGGGCAAATTCGCGAAACACGGCGAGCTCATTCGCCTCCAATTGTTCACTGGTGCGATCGATCCGCGGCAATTCGTAGTGAGCATCTGAATTCGCGGCGGAGTAACCCGGAAAATGTTTGCCGCAGCTTGCGATCCCCTGTCCTCTCAACGCCGCGTTAAACACACCAGCGTTGCGTACGACCTGCTCAACTGTTTTCCCGTAACAACGGCCGCGCAGAGAATTCTCTGCGTCGTCATCGAAGGAAATATCCAGGACTGGGCACAAGTCTAGATTGAAACCGAAAAGGCGAAGCAACCGCCCCGTGATGTCGCCATGACGTTTGATAAGCTCCAGGTCATTGCTGTCGCGTAGCTGTTGCGCGTTCGGCGGCTCGTTACCAATCAGCCGGAGACGTGAAACGCGGCCCCCTTCCTGATCGATAGTAATGATGGGCTCGATCTCACTTAAATCGCGGAGATCATCGATCAGCTTCCGCAACTGCGGCGCGCTTTCGATGTTGCGGCCGAACAGAATGAAGGCCCCCGGGTTCACCTTTCGGAACAGCGTGGCAGTTTTTCCATCCAATTCTTTGCCGGGCACACCGGTCATGATCAACTGGCCGAGTAAATCCGCTTTCATGGGCGGCAAAGAGTAACGCCCAACGCTTAACATTCAATGGTATTTGGGTCTGTCATTCTGAGCGAAGCGAAGAATCTCTGATCCGAGATGTTTCGCTTCGCTCAACACGACAGGATACCGGATTGAATGTTGAGCGCCTGCCGCGCCGTAGACTTGCCGAAGGCGGGTTGAGCGTTGAGCGTTGCGCATTGAAAAAGATCGCAATCTACGGCGGCACCTTTGATCCGATCCATCACGGGCATCTGATTGTTGCGCGCGAGGCCCTTGAGAAACTCGGTGCGGAACAAGTGATTTTTATTCCGGCTCGCGTATCGCCACTTAGAAAGACCGCGCCCGTTGCCAGAGACGAAGTACGGTTATTGATGATAAAAGCCGCCATTGAGAGTGAGCCCGGCTTTGCCGTGGATGATTGCGAATTGCTGCGACCGCCGCCTTCCTACACCATCGATACAATCGAGCAGATTCGGCAACGCAACAGTGAGGCAACAATCTACTGTCTGATCGGCGAAGATAACGTCGATAAGCTCACAAAATGGCGTCGCTTCGCCGACTTGGAAAAAATGGTTCGTTTAGTTGTTCTTGATCGCAGTGGCCAACAACCGCACCACGCTTACCCAATTATCCGGCGGAAAATCGACATTTCCGCAACTGAAATCAGAAAGAGAGTTGCCACTGGCCGGTCGATTCGATATTTCGTACCGCCGGCAGTGGAAGAAATCATTCGCCGCGAAAAACTTTACCTGGAGCAACGCAAATAACCCCGGAAGATTTAGCCAGAACCTGCGCCGAGCTCGCCTCAAATAAAAAGGCGGAAGACATCGTTATCCTCGATTTGCGAACGATTTCGACATTCACGGATTTTTTCGTGCTTTGCTCGGCCATATCTGAGCCGCAGCTAAAAGCAATCGCAAACGAAATTGAGACCCGCCTGAGAGAGGATCATTCCATTCGACCGGTGGCGATTGACGGGTTTCCCGCCAGCCAATGGATCGTGCTGGATTACCTGCAAGTCGTTGTCCACATCTTTCATCGGGACAAACGATCCTTTTACAGCCTGGAAGACCTATGGGGCGACGCGCCCCGATTCGAATGGGAAGCGGCCACAGCGCACTGACTGCGCGCTTGTCGAGGTGCTTGTAGCAAGAACCCGTGGCGGCTTCGGTTTCGGTGCTTGGCACAAGCACCGCTGCAATCTATTTCTTTGGCGAGGCCGCCGGGCTCGGGGCCTTCGGTGCAGCCGCAGACCCACCTGGCGCCGGAGTCGGAGCCGGCTTGGCGTCCAGCAGTTCTACTTCAAAAAGCAGAGTCGAATTGGCGCCAATGTCCGGACCCACGGACCGCTCGCCGTAGGCAAGGTTCGACGGAACGAACAATTGATATTTTGATCCGACTTTCATCAGCTGAAGCGCTTCACTCCATCCGGGAATAACACCGCTGACTGGAAAAGTCGCCGGTTGGCCGCGTTTGTACGAACTGTCGAATTCCGTTCCGTTGATCAGAGTGCCGCGATAATTCACCGTTACCGTGTCGGTCTTCTTCGGCTGCGCTCCGTTTCCATCCTTAATGACTTTATACTGCAACCCGCTGGCCGTGGTTTTCACGCCCTCTTTCTTCTTGTTTTCCTCGAGAAACTTTGTGCCTTCGGCCTTATTTTTTTCCCCTGCTTCCTTCTGCTTTTGTTCCATATCTTTTTCAAACGTCGTCATGACTTCCTTGATTTGGTCAGGATTGAGTTGTGGTTTACCTGCGATGGCGTCTTTTATGCCAGCAGCGAGCATATCGGGAATGACATCCACCTTTTGACGGCTCAGGTTGAATCCAATCTGAAGGCCAATGCTGTAGCTGACTTTGTCTTTCTGGTCCTTGAGTTGTGTCGATTTATCTTGCCCAAACAAAGGCAACACAAGTAAGGATGCGCTGAAAATGACGATAAGTTGTTTCATAAAGAGTGCTTTTCGCGCGGATTTAGTTAAATTGGTCGCCGCGGAAACTGGGACGCTAATGGATAAACGGCGCCCGTCAAGAACAGAGCGGCGCTCGCGATCCCGAGGCCGTTTCTTTTTGGCGATGTTGTCTTTTGCCGCGCTAATTGCTCTTCTGCCGGACCCGCTCAACGCCATCACTCTCTCGCATGCTGACGTCCTGAGAATCGGAAAAAAAATCTGGCAAAACGAATGCAACGGAACGATTGCCGGGCTCACGTCGTGGAACGCAGGCGAAGACTTCGCGTCACTGGGCATCGGTCACTTCATCTGGTATCCGAAAGGGCACCGCGGACCGTTCGAGGAAAGTTTTCCCAAGCTCGTGAGCTTCATCTCAAGGCGCGGCGCGAAATTGCCAACGCTTCTGCTGGGACCCGGCGAAAAGGCCTGCCCCTGGAACTCGCGTACGGAGTTTGTTCAAGCCCAACATTCCACCGAGATGAATCAATTGCGCCAGTTCCTCGCCGATACGGTCGATCTGCAAGCGGAATTTCTCCTGGCACGGTTAGAGAGCGCACTTCCAAAGATGCTGGCCGAAGCTGCGCCTTCTGATCGAACCAACATACAGGAACAATTCGAGCGCCTGACCAAAACTCCACAAGGATGCTACGCACTGATTGATTATGTGAACTTTAAGGGAGAAGGCGTGCTGCACACAGAGCGTTACCAGGGCCAGGGCTGGGGCCTGCTGCAAGTCTTGGAAGCCATGCATGGCACGTCGGTCAGCCGCGCAGTTGATGAATTCGCACGCGAGGCAAGCGCGGTGCTGACACGGCGAGTGCAAAACTCACCGGCCGAACGCCACGAATCGAGATGGTTATCTGGTTGGATTCGGCGAGTAAACAGTTACAATGGCGGCTAATTTATGCGACTTTCGACGTTGATTCGGTTGTTTCTGCTGGCCGCGGTTGTGTCTTCTGCGAGCGGTCAATTTCACTTGGGCCCGAAGCCACGACAGCCGAGTCCTACGCCGCCGCCGATGCGCAAAGCGTCGACCTTTATTCAGAGACAGGAACCATTGAAGGTAAATCAAGCGTTACTTAAACAGGCAACGCAGGACAATACGCGCATCGTCGTCTCGATCCCAAAGCAGCGGGCTTACCTTATGATCGGGGACCAAATCGTGGCCGATGGCCCAATCTCGTCTGGCAGAAGCGGGCACGAGACACCGAGAGGACATTTCAATGTGATGGAAAAGGACCCCAATCATCATTCCAGTCTTTACGGCGATTTTGTGGACGGTTCCGGCCGCACAGTTCGTGCCGGAGTTAGTGCACGTAGTCAATCCGCGCCGAGCGGAACGCACTTTGCGGGTGCGTCCATGAAATGGTTTCTTCGGCTCACCGGCGAAGGCGTCGGGATGCACATCGGAATTTTGCCTGGCTACCCCGCCTCGCACGGCTGCATCCGCGAATCCGTCGATGGGGCAAAATTGTTTTACGACCACGCCAAGATTGGCACGTCAGTAGACGTGGGCGACTACTAACCCCATTGTCGTGTTGAGCGAAGTCGAGACATCCCGCGGCTAAGCCAGCGGCAGTGCTACGGGATTCCTCGACTTCGCTCGGAATGAATGGGTGCACTGTCCAGCAATTTTCTGCGTAGTAATTCCAACGCAGCCTGCGTGGCGATTTGCTTAAAAGTCTCGCGATCAGTTGGAAAAAACAATTTCTTGACGATCGTTTCATCCGACGCGGCGAGAGCAATATAAACGGTTCCGACCGGCTTGTCCGGCGAACCGCCGCCTGGCCCGGCAACGCCTGTCGTGGCGAGTGCATAATCGGATCTTGCGCACACGCGCGCGTGTTCGGCCAGCGCACGCGCGACCTGCTCACTGACGGCGCCGTGCTTCTCGATCAACTGCGCATCCACATCCAGCATATTGATTTTGGCCTGGTTCGAGTAACAAACATACCCGGCAAGAAAAACTTCCGAGGCGCCGGGAACGTTTGTGATCCGATTGGCAACCAATCCGCCAGTGCACGATTCCGCGACGGCCAGCGTTTGATTCCGCTGCGTAAGCAGTTTTACGATGACTTGCTCCAGCGTTTCATCTGCAGCCGAAAAGATTGACGATCCCAGTGTCGATCTGATAACGGCGTCTGCCTGTTCGATCGCTTTCGATTTCCCGACAATGCGCACATCCACTTCGCCCGGGCGCGCGCAGTAACCCAGTTCGATTCCCTGGATTGCAAGCACACGGTCGCCGATCGCCTCCTCGACCAGCGACTCACCCTTGTCCGCAATCTTATAGAGTCGTCGCTCGACCAAGACCGAAGCGGGCACAATGGAGCGCAGAATCGGCGCCACAAACGCACGGAACATCGGCTGAAGTTCCCGCGGAGGTCCGGGTAACAAAAAGAGATGCGGAGATTGAATCCGTGGATTGATATTCGCGCGCAAATAAAGACCTGGCGCGCTACCATTTTGGTTGGGCAGGACCTCTGCGCCCATATGGACGTCAGCCTGCCGGGCAATACCGGAAGTCCATCTGATTCCGCGCACTCGAAGTCTTTGCCGGAGCGAAGCCAGTAGCTCCGGAGATTGTCGGAGCTCCAGCGCCAGCAGATCGGCAACCATCTCGCGTGTTATGTCATCTCCGGTCGGACCGAGACCCCCAGTCACAAAAAGAATTTCACAGCTTGGAAATAGTTCAGCCAAAGCATGCCGAATCGCTTCAGTGTCGCCAACCGTGCGTCGTTCCTCAAACCGCAAACCAAACGGAAGAATCTCGCGCGCTATGAATGCAAGATGTGCATCGTGCACATCGCCAAGCAAAAGCTCCGTGCCGGTGTTGAGAAGAGCGGCGCGCATAAGAGGAGTTGAAACGTCAGAAAGGTACAACGTTACAAGGGAATCTGTAGCCCTTCTAACCTTGTAACGCTTTTAACTTTTTAACCAGGCCCGAAACCTTTCGGGGCTCACGCAGCGCTCTTGTCCTGTTTCTTGCGAATAAGCGGAA
>WNGC01000233.1_pt1 | contig 47309 bp, 39 predicted proteins | sample 5400051 | NCBI WGS metagenome assembly WNGC01 (sample SAMN13153368, study PRJNA577476) | soil metagenome | isolation source: 20 cm soil or saprolite under grassland replicate 2 | place: USA:California | collected 2016-06-15
CGGCAGAACGATTGCGTTTTGAATCATATGAGCACCAATGAATGAGGAGACAACGATGAGCGCCCAATCAAATAAGAACAGTAACAGCATTGCGCCGATGAGTCCACCGACCACGAAAATGATCGTAGAGTACTGCGAATAGTGAACGAAGAATGCAGCGGCAATCGCACTCGCGAGCTTGCCACCTGCAAGAAAACCAACGATAGCGACGGCGATCTTTTGGAGTAAGAACGCCAGCAACGCGCCGAGCACACCGAGCACAAGTGCGACGGCGAGCTCCAGCAGCGGCGATGGTTCGGTGACCAGATGCGGGGCCAGCTCGATGCCCGCCAGGAATCCCACAGCAGCCACACAAAGCCAAAAGAGTTTTCGCCCGAAGAACAGAATCACGATGCCGATCAGCGCGCCAACAACCGGAACAGTGAAATGCGTCGAGTAAGCGCTTTGAGCGGCTATGACTTTAAAAAAATTCATGTGTGTAGAGGCGTTTGTGCCAAACGCCTTTGTATTTGATTTCGGTGCTTGACACAAGCACCGCTACACCTGCGGCATAGCCGTTGTTGCAAACTCGCAGGTCAATCGGGCTGGTGGGATTTGAACCCACGGCCTGTCGCCGCGGCGACCGCTCTACAATATCCTTACGAGCTGATCTCTACCTCGTCCGCTCTTGTAATATCGCTCGCGCTGCGCTGCTTCGGAACGAGTGGCAAAGCTTTCACTGTGGACGAGAACCCACGGCGCTCCATGTTTCGTCGCCTTGGAATCACCAGCGTTATGGCGGCGAATACGCTCAGTGAGATTTTTGCAAGAACCGATGTAGCGGCGACCAGTCTTTTGGCTGCGCAATACGTAACAATAAAACATTCCTCCGCCGTCAGCGGTTCACATCGGGCTGGTGGGATTTGAACCCACGGCCTCCTGGTCCCGAACCAGGCGCTCTACCAAGCTGAGCCACAGCCCGCAATGAATTGACTAACTTCGCATGCCAAGATGGGCGCGCCTGTTACTTCGCGTATTTTGCCGAAGATGCAAGAAGGTACCGTCGGGCTCTGACGGTAGAATCTATTTGTAATGCCACGTTCGGGATCGGCCGCGATACCACCACAATAAACTGCCGCGCAATCTCATTTTCTTTGACCGTCGCCGTCAACTTTGGCGTCGAAAGCGGTTCACCGAGCGGCGGCGGCGCATCTTAGTCCGAGACGGCTTTGACGCGCTCCTAGAAGATTTGTCCCGGCCTGCTTGTGAACGGTCGCCTCGAAATTGCGTGCGCTTCCCGGGTCTGCTCCGAATCGGAGCCGGAAAGGATTCTAGGCCAATCCTCGTGTGGGCGCGGGCTATTCCCAAACGCGGCTTGAACTTCTCCCACAGAAAAGCTGCCCGGAAAAGCAGAGGGCCTGGGCGAAGAGCGGGGCGGCGAGGAAAGATGCAAAATTCCCACACAAAACCCACGCGCGTTGGGCTGTTCCGGGACGCTGCTTGAACGCTCTTTTTGGGATTTACGGAAGATCAATCGCATCTTGAAATCAGCCCTCGCCGCATGAAGAAAACACCATTGCAACAAGCGCGTGAAAAGCGAAGGGCATCTCGCCACACCAGAAATCCATTATACCCTCTCGCAGGCGCTATTCGGATGGTATTAGAACGCTGTGAAAAACCTCATGGATTGCCTTGCCTTGAAAATATCCAGGTTATTCGAGGCGAGTTAAAGCCGTGTGGCATATGCGAAATCTGTTTTAGAGACCTGCCCGGTTTGCGCGATCTTTTAAGACAACAAGAGATCGAACAGCGGGATGCAGCAGCTCGTCAATGGACGGAAGCGGCTATTGAGGCAGAAAGAAGCATAACCCACGTTGCTAAGCGGAATGATTCTTCTGTTGTAAACGCCGAAACTTTAATGTTGGGAATTCGCAAAACCCTGGAACACGATAAAAAGAGTGTCGCTGATCTTGCGCGAGAGTTGAGTGCGATGAGTAAACGAGAGTATAAATATCATCAAGTTTACGGATGGGTAATTCAGGAACGCTTTCGTCCTCGCTCAGAAGCATTGTTCGATTTACTAGCGTGGTACAAATCGCATGTAACCGGCAATGTGGTTACGAGCAGACGAAGCAGGATATTCAATTTTAGCTGAATCGGACTACGGTTTGGTTTGGACAGCAGCCTCACCGAGTCCTCCTCCTTCATGGAGCACGCGAATTATCCCAGCTGCGATATACGGATTCGGGGCAGTCAGCATGAGGTTTTTTTGCCGATTCTCCACGGCCACTTCCAAGCCATCTAGGAAAGACTGAACAGAAATAATCTTGTTAAGGACAATATTTCGGCTGCCCTGCGTTCCATTAAAAATCATCCTGATATTCGTGATTGTGAGCGTTCCGTCGTCGATCTTGCTCCATTCCTGATTGCTGACTGATTGCCCTTGTGTGCCGCCGACCCATACTCCCTTTGCAACTCGAAAACCCACGTGGCCTGCTTGGTATTGACGCACTGCCCTCGTCTCATATAGCGATGAAGGACAATCATAAAATGCGGATTCTCCCGCTTTTAAAAACACATCGGTCGAGACCGTCGGCAACTTATTCGCTTGCTTGGCGGCTTCCGTGTAATCGTGCAATTCATTGGTGAGTTTTTCATAAAGTGCTTCCTTTGCGGCGCGGGACTTTGCGTTAGAATAAATCACCAAGACGACAACCAACAAGATGAGTGCAACGCCACCGAGCACCACAAACATCCTTATCTGCTCTGGATTGTCTGCGAGAACTCGTCCTGCTGGTTTCACTGCAACCGGATTCTGATACTGAGCCGCCTTCAAAGGATCGTACCCGTACTGCCGGCGAAGGTCGTTCGGTAACTCAACAAAGGGAATTCTCACAACTCCCTGGCGAAAACTGATGTGAAGCGCGTCTGGTTCAACGCCGGTCACCGTTGCGTCCTTGTACGTTTTGCCGTCAAGAGTCGTGATGTCAGCCGAAAAGCAGTTGCCAGCCGCAAGCAGAACCGCCACCGAGCACAAACACAGAACAGCTTTGATCTTGCTCCGATTCACTACGGGATTTATTGAAGTAATCGCGTCGACAAAGCCAGCAAACTTGCCCGCGGCAACAGTCTGGCGCGCGGCCGGAACACACCGAATTTCCACACTTTATTTGTGGGCCTGAGTCGGAATAGGGCGAGGCAGTTTTTTCTTCTGCCATGGCCGATCCATGCTCGTGCTATTGCTCTTTTTGCAGCATTCAACGCAAGGTCGGCAAAGGGCCTTACACAGAAATGGTTTAATCCGGCGGCTCATGGAGCTGCCAGTTTCGTCGCCTCTGGTTTAGAAAACTGCTGCCAAATGGCACCTTTTTTGCGCGACCAAATGCGACGGCATGGGTTTGTTGAAGAAAATACGACTCGGTGCGATGGATTAGCCGATTACTCTACGGCGCTGAAAATGAACCGTCTCATGTTGCGCGTCGCATTCGCTACGGCGAAAAGAAGCCCTTTTTTTTAAGCCTCCCCATCCTATGAAGAAAACTCCTGTTACCAAAAAGGCGCGATCACGGAATCGTTCGCACACCAACGGAAATGAATTGCAGACCGGGCAATTGCTCACAGCACTAATGGCATTCAAACGCGGTGATTTTTCCGCGCGACTCCCGGAGAATTGGACCGGCGTGCCCGGTAAGATCGCTGACACATTTAATGCGGTGATCGAAACCAACGAGCGCATGACTCGCGAATTGGAACGGATCGTGCATGTGGTGGGAAAGGAAGGCAGAATCGCGCAGCGGGCATCGCTAAACAATGTGTCCGGCTCTTGGGCCGATGGCATAGGATGCGTCAATGTTTTGATCGAGGATCTCGTTCGTCCTACAAGCGAAATGGCGCGCGTGATCGGCGGCGTCGCGAAGGGGGATTTGTCCGAAACGATGGCCACTAGGATCGAAGGACAGCCCCTCAAAGGAGAGTTTTTGCGTACGGCAAAGATTGTAAACACGATGGTCGATCAGCTCGGCGCATTCGCTTCGGAAGTCACGCGGGTGGCGCGTGAAGTGGGCACGGAGGGCAAACTTGGCGGTCAGGCAAAAGTCAAAGGCGTTGCCGGCACGTGGAAAGATCTAACCGAAAACGTCAATTTGATGGCTGGCAATCTCACGGCTCAAGTCCGCAATATCGCAACGGTCACGACTGCGGTAGCCAACGGCAATTTGACCAAGAAAATCACAGTCGACGTCAAAGGTGAGTTTATTGAGCTGAAAAACACGGTCAACGTGATGGTGGATCAGCTTCGGTCGTTTGCCTCAGAGGTAACGCGTGTGGCGCGCGAAGTAGGTTCCGAGGGAATTCTAGGCGGACAAGCTCGCGTAGAAGGCGTGTCTGGTACGTGGAAGGATCTGACCGATTCGGTTAATTTCATGGCGCGCAATCTGACCGGACAGGTGCGCAATATTGCTGCAGTCACAACTGCTGTCGCGAGGGGGGATCTCTCGAAGAAGATCACAGTCGATGTGAAGGGTGAAATCCTCGAGTTGAAAAATACGATTAATACGATGGTCGATCAGCTCAGTTCGTTTGCATCGGAAGTGACACGCGTGGCGCGCGAGGTCGGCACCGAAGGAAAATTGGGAGGGCAGGCCGACGTTAAGGGAGTCGCAGGCACATGGAAGGATCTCACCGACAGCGTGAATTTCATGGCTGGCAACCTAACCGGCCAGGTGAGAAACATTGCCGAGGTAACAACCGCAGTCGCGAATGGCGATCTTTCAAAGAAAATTACAGTCGACGTAAAAGGCGAGATTTCAGAGCTAAAAAACACGATTAACACGATGGTCGACCAGCTCAGTTCGTTCGCGGCGGAGGTGACACGCGTGGCTCGTGAAGTCGGCACTGAAGGCAGCCTTGGCGGCCAGGCGGACGTGCGGGGCGTGGCCGGAACCTGGAAAGACCTGACTGATTCAGTGAACTCGATGGCCTCCAACCTGACGGCCCAAGTTCGCAACATTGCCGACGTCACAACCGCGGTAGCTAAGGGTGATTTGTCTAGAAAAATCACCGTGGACGTACGCGGCGAAATTCTTCAGCTCAAGGACACGATCAACACGATGGTGGATCAACTCCGCTCCTTCGCCGCAGAAGTCACACGCGTAGCACGCGAAGTGGGCACAGAAGGAAAACTTGGCGGCCAGGCGGAGGTACCTGGGGTCGGCGGCACATGGAAAGATTTGACCGATTCGGTGAACTCGATGGCGTCCAATCTCACGGCACAAGTGCGCAACATCGCCGCAGTAACGACGGCAGTTGCCACAGGCGATCTCACCAAAAAGATCACCGTGGACGTACAAGGCGAGATTCTCGAGTTAAAGAACACCATTAACACGATGGTGGATCAACTTTCATCGTTCGCAGCGGAAGTCACGCGAGTGGCCCGCGAGGTCGGCACCGACGGTAAACTCGGCGGCCAAGCCGATGTGCGCGGTGTGGCCGGCACATGGAAAGACCTGACCGATTCTGTGAACTCAATGGCGTCCAATCTTACCGCGCAAGTTCGCAACATCGCTGCAGTGACGACAGCCGTCGCGACGGGCGATTTGTCCAAGAAAATTGCCGTCGACGTGAAAGGCGAGATTCTCGAGCTAAAGGACACAATCAACACAATGGTGGATCAACTCCGCTCGTTCGGGTCTGAGGTTACTCGCGTGGCGCGCGAAGTCGGTTCCGAAGGTAAACTGGGCGGACAAGCTGATGTACGCGGGCTTGCTGGCATATGGAAGGACCTCGGCGACAACGTCAACTTCATGGCCTCCAACCTCACGACGCAGGTTCGCAACATCGCAGCTGTGACCACTGCGGTTGCCACGGGCGATCTGACCAAGAAGATCACCGTCGATGTTAGAGGCGAAATTCTTGAATTGAAAAACACCGTCAATACGATGGTGGATCAACTGTCGTCATTCGCCGATGAAGTCACTCGCGTAGCGCGCGAAGTCGGTATGGAAGGAAAGCTTGGTGGGCAAGCCATGGTGAAGGGCGTTTCGGGAACGTGGAAGGACCTCACCGACAACGTCAACTTTATGGCATCGAACCTGACTGGTCAGGTGCGTGGCATCGCAAAGGTCGTGACGGCAGTGGCAAACGGCGATTTGAAGCGCAAACTCTTCCTCGAAGCCAAGGGCGAAATTGCCGAGCTCGCCGAGACGATCAACAACATGATCGACACGTTGGCGACATTCGCGGAGCAGGTTACGACCGTCGCGCGAGAAGTGGGCGTGGAAGGAAAACTCGGCGGCCAGGCGAACGTGCCTGGCGCCGCGGGCACATGGCGAGATTTGACCGATAACGTTAACCGACTGGCAGCGAACCTGACTACACAGCTTCGTGCAATTGTTGATGTCGCGACCGCAGTCACCAAGGGCGATCTCACGCGTTCGATTCAGGTGGAAGCGCAAGGCGAGGTTGCATTCGTCAAGGACAACATCAACGAAATGATCCGCAATCTGAGGGACACCACGTTGCGAAATGAGGAACAAGACTGGCTTAAGACGAACCTCGCCAAATTCACCCGCATGCTGCAGGGACAGCGCGACTTCCTGACGGTAGGCAAACTCATTCTATCCGAGGTCGCTCCACTGATTTCAGCGCAGCAAGGCGCTTTCTACATGATGGATAAGTCTAACGGAGAATCCGAGCTTAAGCTGCTGGCGAGCTACGCTTACCAGGAAGGCAACGGCGCAAAGAACCGCTTTAAAATGGGTGAGAGCCTGGTCGGACAAGCGGCGTTGGAAAAACAGCGCATTCTTCTGACGGATGTACCCAGCGACCACGCAAAAGTGTGTTCCGGCCTGGGTGAATTTCATCCGACGAACGTCGTGGTTCTGCCGATTCTCTTTGAAGGCGAAGTAAAAGCAGTCATGGAACTTTCGTCGGTTCAGCGATTCAGTCCCGCGCACCAGGCATTCCTGGATCAATTAACCGAGAGCATCGGCATCGTGCTCAATACGATCGAAGCAAGCACGCAAACAGAAAACCTGCTCAAACAGTCGCAATCGCTCGCCGCCGAGTTACAGAAGACAAACCTCGAACTCGCAGAAAAGGCGCGCTCGAACCTGGCGAAAGATCAGTTCTTGGCGATGCTCAGCCACGAATTGCGCACGCCTCTGACGCCGGTACTCGCTTCTGCTCTCGCACTGGAGAGCGAGCCTGAGTTGCCGAAGGACGTCCACGAATCGCTGCAAATGATTCGCCGTAACGTCGAATTGGAGGCGCGATTGATCGACGATTTATTGGATCTGACGCGCATCGATCGCGGCAAGGTGCAGCTGAATTTTGAGGTCGTTGATGCGCACACGTTACTGCAAAGTGCGCTCGAGATTTGTCAGGCGGAAATCGACCGCAAGCACCTGACACGCTCGCTCAACCTCGGCGCACAAAAGGTCCATATGCGAGCAGATCCCGCGCGACTGCAGCAAATTTTTTGGAACCTGATAAATAACGCGGTGAAGTTTACGCCGGGGAACGGCCAAATCACCATTACCACCAGCAATGATTCCAGCGAGCAACTGCGTGTCGAAATCGCTGATACAGGCCTGGGAATTGAGCCGGAAGCGCTGCCGAAAATTTTCGACGCCTTCGAACAAGGCGGCCGGACTCAGCTCGGAGGCCTGGGTCTTGGACTCGCCATTAGCAAAACACTTGTGGAAGCACACAAGGGAACGATCACCGCGCAAAGCGCAGGCCGCAATAAAGGAGCGACATTCACGCTGGTATTTCCGACCTGCGAAAAAGCTGAAGCGCAGTTCGCACCGGCCGCTTCACCAATGGCCCCGAAGCGCCAGCCTATGCGCATTCTGCTTGTGGAAGATCACGAAGATACGAACCGTTCACTTACGAACTTACTTCGGCGGCGCGGTTATCATGTGCAATCAGCACTGAATTTTCGGTCTGCCCTCGATCTAAGCGCAAAAGAGCCGTTTGATGTGCTCATCAGTGACCTTGCTTTGCCGGATGGCAATGGAATCGACCTGATGCGCAAGCTGAATGCAAATGGGCCGGTTTTTGGGATCGCGCTCACCGGTTTCGGCATGGAAGATGATATCCGTAAGAGTAAGGAGGCCGGATTCCAGCATCACTTGGTAAAACCGATTGATCTCAACAAGCTCGACTCCCTGATTCAGCAAAGCGCGGCCGCGCTGGCAAGTGCGTAAGATCGAGCTGTTGGTTTGCGTTTTCGCTCAGCACGAGCGGCTTTAACAAAGCGCTTTTGGACTGGGCCCGCCAGGATTCGAACCTGGGACCAAGGGATTATGAGTCCCCTGCTCTAACCGCTGAGCTACAGGCCCATCGCCCGCTGACGCGCGAACATCCAATATCCAGTGTCCAACGTCCAATTTTTCAGGGACATACTTCGAAATTTTCGAATTGCGAATTGCTGATCCCGGATTTGGGATGGTGGAATGATTCGCGGCATCCTCTGCATCATCGAAATCGCTCTTCTGAGCGTTCTCATCCTGGCAACGCGCTGCGCGAACTATCAGGACGTGTTCGTCGCGGGGAATGTTTACTTCGTTGATGCGGATTGTTACGCGCGGATGACGCGCGTGCGGATGTGCGCGCAAAAGCCGGGGCTGATCGTGCGGCATCATACTTTTGAGAATTTCCCGCAGGGGACAGCTCCACATACGACAGCGCCGTTCGATTATCTGATCGTCGGTCTGTCGTTTTTGCTAAAGCCGTTTACGCTGCACCCGCTCGATTTTGCGGGTGCATTTATTTCGCCGATGCTTGCGCTCTTCGGCGGCTGGTTCCTCTGGTGGTGGTCGCGCCGAATGAAATTCCGGTATCGGTGGGCAACGCAGATCCTGTACGCGATCAGTCCTATTCTCGTTCAGGGGACGGAGCTTGGCAGGCCCGATCATCAATCGCTGTTGATCGTGCTCATCACAGTCGCGATTTGCGCGGAGTGGAGTTTTCAAGACGTGCAAGCGAGACGCTCGGCCAAGAGCCTCGATTTGGTCGGCAAGCTGGAGACCGCCGCTCCTTGTCCGCGAATCGATGCAATAGGCGAATCAAGTATGCCATGGCGCCTGCGCGCATGGGGCTTCACGAGCGCTGTGGCGTGGGCGCTGGCGATCTGGGTGTCGGCATATGAGCCGCTCGTGCTTTTTCTTATCGTCACGGGCACCACCTTTTTCGTGGATCGCCGGGCGCTTTTCGCACGAGATCGTCGCGCGGGATGGATTTTGTTCGCAGCGATCATTGCGATCGCAGTTCTGATTGAGCGGCGCGTTCCGTCGTTCGCGATTTTTCAATCGAACGCCGCCTTCAAAAATTGGGCGCGCGCGATCGGCGAACTTGCGCACGTCTCGCCTGCGAATCCGGTCTGGCTTCGCTGGTGCGGCTATCTGCTTTTGGCCGCGCCTTTGCTGATTTGGATGAATTTCAGAACGCGAAAAGACACCGCGCACGGAGTGTGTGCCCTACCAATCTATGTTCTTCTCGTCGCAACGTACTTGCTCACGATTTGGCAGGCGCGCTGGGGATATTTTTTTGTGTTGATTTTCGCGCTTGCACTCCCGGCTTTGCTTGAGCCAATCAAATCACGTGTGGCCGTTTGGATCGCGTTCCTATTATCAATGTTCCCAATCTTGCGCGATTGGGATGAAACGCTTTGGCCCAGCGATGTGCAATCAGCCAGGCGCGTGGAACAGCGGAACGAATCAGTCCAATTACGCGACTTGGCGCTCAATTTGCGATCATCCGATGTGCGTCCGTTTCTCGCGCCGTGGTGGCTTTCGCCCTCGATTGTCTATTGGTCCGGACAACCTGGGGTTGCGGGAAGCTCGCACGAAAGTCTAAGTGGTATCGAAGACACGGCGCGATTTTTTCTTTCCGAGGACGCGCACAAAGCGCGCGAAATTCTGGAGAACCATCGCGTTACCTGGGTGTTTGCGTACGATTCCGAACGGGTGGCCCAAAATTCCGCTGCTATTTTGAACAAAGCATTACCCCTACGGCCGCTCTGTCGGGTATTGGACAGAACACCGACACAGGCGCCGCGGTTTTTGATTTTCACTGCTCAGAACGCGGCGTGCAAACTGTACAGGGTCGCTGTTGAACGATAAAAAATAAAAACTTTGCTCTTACGAACGAGAATCCGTTGACAGGCATGGACGAGTGCCACAATACTACCCAATGCTTAAAAGATTCGTCCCGCAAAGGCCGATGCCGCCAGTCAGAGAAGAACCGCGGTTTCCGGATTTAGATGATCGTGAAAATAATCATCCTGCGAGTCACGAACAAGTAAAAGCACCAACCGTAACTGATAATCCAAATCCAAACTCAAATCCTATGGCAGATCATGGAGGCAAAGACATCCTCTCGAGCGATGTCGAAATCAAGGGCTCGATTAAGTTCCAAAAAGAACTGATCATCGATGGAAAAGTCGAAGGGGACATTAACTCTGATGGCATTTTGACCGTCGGTGAAAACGCTGAAATCCGGGGCGAGATAAAAACCAAGTCGATCACCGTCTATGGCAAAGTGCACGGCAACATCACCGTGTCCGAGCGTTGCGAACTAAAATCCAAATGCGTGTTGCAGGGAGATCTGAAAGCAGCGCGTCTCACCATCGAAGAGGGAGCGACTTTCATCGGCAAATCGGAAGTCACCACCGGAGCGTATTCCGCAAAGGCGGCTCCGGTTCGGCCTGAAGTCGTGCGGCCCAGCGAGCCGATTAAGGCAGCCTTTGGAGCGCGCGTATAAAGAAAGGACCTTGGCTTAGAGTCCAGTGGCCAATCCGTCGCTTGTAAAAGTCAGTGCGGAATGCCCGCACTGCGGCTTCAAGCAGATGGAATATGCGGCCGCAAAAAGCTCGATCTGTCGCCAGTGCGGCCGCTCGTTTTCGCCATTTGCGCCGAAACCGGGCCTGAAGCTGCGCACGAAAGAAGAGGCGCCGGCACCAGAGAGCCCCTCTTTCCTTGGCAGATTCGAGGATTTTTGGAAGCGACAACGCAGTGCGATTATCGAGTGTTTCGAGTGTAAACGGAAACAGCAGGTGTCTGGCGCGGCGACTTCGACAATTTGCCCGGCCTGCAGCACGCACATTGATTTGCGCGACTATAAAATCATCAGCGGTTTTAGCCGAAGCATTCGCACGCGCGGCGATGTGCATCTGACTTCCAAGGGCGATCTTGCCAGCAGCAGCATCGTTTGCCGATCCGCCTTAATAGAAGGCAGGCTTCGCGGCAATCTGCATTGCGACGACACCGCAACGATTAACTTTTCAGGAAAAATTCCCGGCCGTATCAGCGCTCGACACGTTATTGTTGAACGCAAGGCTCATATCCACTGTTTCCGGCGAATCCGTGCAGGGAGCATCGAAATCAAAGGCACAATGTCGGGAGAGATTCTTGCTCAGACAATCGTGACCGTTCACAAGAAAGGTTCTCTGGAAGGGGATGTTACGGCGAGGGCCATTACAGTGGAAAAAGGCGGAATGTTTTCAGGCCAACTTGTGATCGGGCAGGTCAGCATTACCCAAGGAGAATTGCTGGAGGACCAGGAACCGGCCGTAATCAGCATTCCAGAATCCCATTTTCCGGAAACCGCACGGCGGCCTCTGCCTGCGACTTAACGAAAATCATCTCGATGCATAGACTGCATCCGCGCAGTCCTTACGAGAAGTTGGGCGGTTACGTGCATCTGCCGCGTTTGATCGACAAAGCCAGGCTCCACCGGAAAGGATTGCTCGATGGTTACAACTATAAGACCGTTGGCTTCGATAAGCATTTGCTCGCTTTTCTCAAAATCGACGGCGACGCATTCGAAGAGATCGCAAACAAGTTGGACGAGGATGAGGCAATCCTGGACTGGGTGCGAAAAAACGGAGCGCGAAATTCGACAGAAGCGATCGAGCAATGGAATCACGCGATGACTTCGCGGCATCCCGACACCGCCGCAAAAAAGGCACGTTTCCTACATTTTCTTAAAGAGGCGGGTGGCGAACACCGCAAAGATATCCGGACTTATTTCGATCTGATCGAATTTGATGAAGGACGGTTGAAATGACGAATGACAAGGTAACGACAGTGACACGTGCGCCGCACTTCCCTCATTCGAGCTTCGTCGTTGTTACTCACGTTTTGAGTTTCATGAGTAGCTCGTCCGCTTTCTCCAGCGTTTCCTTGCTTCCGATATCAAGCCATTTTCCTTCGATCTGAAATGTCTTTACCGGCTTGCGCGTGTAGAGCCATTGTACAAAACGACCAGGCTGATCCGGATTGTTACCGGCAGCAAGATATGTCGTTAGCAGAGACAGAACCGCAGTGGAATAATAGTAGATTGCGATCGCTGCCAGAGTTCCTTGAGGTTTCCTGGGCTTTTCTTCAAACCGGGTAATGATTCCCTCCGCATCAACCGTAATGTTACCGTACTTTTTGATCGCTTCCGCGTCGCCGACATCGTAGACTGCAACTGTTGCGTCTGTTCCCCTCGCGCAATCCACAAAATTTACCAGCGATTCGGTAAACAGATTGTCGCCGGCAATGACTAACAAGCTGTCTTGGGTCAAGTTCTCGCGCGTGGCGACAAAATTGATATCTCCGATCGCGCCCAGCTTATCGTCATCGCTTGTCGAACCGTCGTTGATGATTTTGAATTTGAATTGCGTCCCGCGCTTGCGGGGCTGGTAGCGCTCGGTCCACGTTTCGAAGTGAGCCGCAAATTTGTTGTTCGTCACAATGTAAACTGTTTCCAAATCAGGAATACCGGCGAGGTTGTCCACCACCCATTCGATGATCGGTTTGCCGCCAACTGGCAGCAGTGGTTTCGCTTTATCGAGAGTCAATGGATAAAGGCGTGTTGCGTATCCGGCTGCAAGAATCAGAGCGTTCATGGAATGAAAACAATCGGAGCAAGATAAAATCCGCTCGCTTTACCTACTGCGGTTTCGCCGTGCCTCCAATGAGAATCGCGCTCTTTAGATGCTGCTGAATCGTTCGGATGCGATGGGAATCCGTGATTTTGGCATGGGCAGACCCGTCCACCACATAGAGCGTATCAATGGCCGCGCCAGCTTGTGTGTTAATGCGCGAGAGGGGAATCAAAATATTTTCGCGATCAAGGCAACTCAGCACGTCGTATAGCAAACCGATCCGGTCCGGGGCCTGAATTTCGATGAGTGTGTACGTCGGATGCGTCTTGTTATCGATGGCGAAACGCGTTGGAAATTCAATTCCTGGCGCCACACGACGAGTTTGCCGCTTGGCCTTTTCAATGCCCGGCAGGAAATCGAATGTTTCATCTTCGAGCGCGCGTCGCAACGTTTGCTCCACTAGCTGGAAGTCGCGGGGGTTCGTGATCGGTCGGGCGTTGGTGTCACACACCCGAAAAACGCTGAGCACGACGTTGTCCCCGCGCGGAAAAATGTCGGCGCTCAAGATATTTAATGGCACAACCGCAAACGATCCTGCGATTTTCGCCAGCAACCGTTCGCGCTGCCACGTACAGAAGGTCACAACACTGTGCCCCTGCTCCGGCACAATCTTCCAGTTAATCGCCGGATTGAGCGGAAACTCGCCTCTGCCTGAAACGTTCTCAAGGAATGATCGGAAAAGCTTCAGATGCTCGACAATGTCTGCGAGCGCGCTCGCGCGGAAATAATGATCCGGCATGAATTCAAAGTGCGATTCGATTTCCCCGGCGTAATCCAGTGAAAGATTCTTCGCGACCGAACGCTGCAAGCTTTCGCGCTCGATTCTTGTTTGTTCGAAGTAAGATTTCTGATCGGCGAGATAGCGCGACGTCTGGTGAAACAATTGCCAAACAAGAGACTCTTTCCAATCGGACCACGCTTCGGCACTTGTGCCCTGGCCATCAGCGAGAGTAAGCAGCATTAGCTTGTTGAGGTTTTTCTGATGCTTCACAATGTGCCCGAATTCCGTCACTGTGGCTGGATCATCCAGATTTCTCTGCTGCGCAATCCTCGAGAGGGTAAGATGATGATCTACCAGCAGGATGAGCGATTTCCTTTGCTCAGACGATAACTGCAAGCGAGCAGCTACGCGCTGCGCGAAGAGCGCGCTGGCTTCAGAATGGGGCCGGGCGCCAACGGCCTTGCCGCTATCGTGCAAAAGAAGTGCAAGATACAGCACCAGCGGGTCCTCGAGTTGCTCAAAAATATCACGGTAAGCTATCAGTTCGGGGTCAGTGATGTCTGCGAGCGCGTCGAGTTTGTCGATGCATACCAATGTATGCTCGTCGGCTGTGTAACGGTGCAAAAACTCATACTGCACGAGGCATGTAAGCTGACCGAATTCGGGAATGTAACGACCGAGAAAATCGACCCGGTGCATCATTCGCAGAATGCGCCCGACTCTGCCTTTCTGTGACAGAATCGATCTGAAGATTTCGCGCGGTCCACGTGCATACTGATAAGTGCGTGTTACGTGCCGCAGACTTCTGCTCAGCAAATCCGCCAATTCGGGGCTCAGATCGAGGTCGCGTTCCTGAACAAGCTGAAACACCCGCATCATCTTCTCAGGATCTCTGCGGAAAACATCGCGCCGCGCTGGATGCAGTTGTTTGTTTCGTACGAAGAAATCGTCTCCGATGGGAGTCTTGTCCGCTCGTATCAACGGAAGAAAACTGAAAAGCGAGCGGGTCTTGCTTGTCACGTATCCGCTCACGAATTGCTGCGTAATGCGTTCCGTTACTCGAAAAATATCTCGCGTGTGCTCGTAGTAATCTCGCATCAGTGTCTCACTGCGGAGCTGTCCGTACCGGGGAGAATAATCAAGCCGTTTTGCGATTTGCTCCTGCAAGTTCGTGTGCAGCGTGTCCGTGGACCGCCCCGTGGCATAATGCAGATCGGTGCGCAGGCGCAGGAGGAAATCGTACGCTCTCTCAATACGCCGCTGGTCGCTTTCGCTCAGCCAGTCTTTGCCGACGAGTTGGTTGGTGCTCAGCGAGCCTTCCTTGAAGTAGGTCATCCACAGCAGATTCTGATAATCACGCAGTCCGCCGCATCCGCTTTTTAGATTCGGCTCCTGAAGATAGACGCTGTCGCCGTATTTTTTGTGCCGGCTAACCTGATCCTGCATGCGCGTTGCCACATATTCCTGTTCGTGTCCGTCGACGCATTTGGAACGAAATTGCTTCCGGAACTCCTGCGCCAGCTCGCTGTCGCCAGCGAGAAACCGCGACTCCAGCATGGCCGTTTTCGTGCGCATGTCACGGTTGGCCTCAGTAATCGCTTCCTTAATGGACCGTGTGGAGTGTCCAACCTTGAAGCCGCTGTCCCACAGCAGATAGAGCACTTGATTCGCCATCTCTTGCAGGTGCGGCGAAATCTCTGCCACGCCATGGTGATGCAAGACCATCACGTCAACGTCACTGAACGGGTTAAGCTCACCCCTGCCATATCCGCCAAGGGCGATTAACGCCACCGGAACCTTCGTCTCGCCATTGCCCCGAACCGTAGCAGCTGCTGCACCAAAAACGTACCGCAACAGAATGTCGACCAACTCGGCGCGTCGCGCGCAAATTTCGCGGCCACCCCCGCCCGCCTGGTGCTTCAATCGCAAGCGATGCTCTTCAACCTTCAGAAATTTTTTGTAAAGCGGGAGGACTTCGGTTGGTCGCCTGGTCCCGGTCGCGGCAAGGCGACTTTCGGCGTGGGCCAAAACTTTTTCGAGATGTCCGGACGTCCTCATCGGAAACTGGAATCACAGGCAATCTAAAGTTGGAAATCCAAAATCCAAAATCCCGCGCCCTTGTCATATTGACATTGTAGCGGATTGACGCGGCAACCCATTGCCAGCTGCGCGTGGGAATCGACTAGTATTTCAGAAACGCCGTGACCGGTGTCGGCTGGAGTCGCTTGCGGCCATGGAGGGATTCAAGCTCAATGAGGAACTGCGCTTCGAGGAGATGACCCCCAGCTTTGCGAATAAGAACAGCTGCTGCAGCAGACGTGCCGCCGGTCGCGAGCAAATCGTCCACCAGCACAATTCGCTCACCCGCGCTCATCGCATCAACATGCATTTCCATTTCCGCCTCGCCGTACTCAAGCGAGTACTTTGCAGTCTCCGTCCTGTAGGGGAGTTTGCCGCGCTTCCGGATCGGCACGAAACCAAGACCAAGTTCATAAGCAACCGCCGACCCAAAAAGAAAGCCGCGTGCATCGATGCCGACGATCTTATCAATCTTTAGCCCGCGACATCGCTCCAGGAAGAGATCAATCGAGGCACGGAACAAGACCGGATCGCTCAAGACCGGTGTGATGTCCTTGAACACGATGCCTCTCTTGGGAAAATCCGGTACATCGCGAACAGCAGCGCGGACTTCTTCGACTCTTCCCAAAGCCATCGGCGCGAACGCTAGCGGGCTGCACTAAAACGTCAATCCGGTTCACTTCAGAGACCCGCATCGAACAAGCGCAAGGGGAGTGCACGCTGATCCGGTGAGCTCTGTGCAGCATTGCCAAGTCGGCACGGCAATTTAAAATAAGCCGTCCGGTGGAGCGCTATCTTTTAATCGTTTCGACAATCTGTTTTCTCGCGGCCGTCCTGCATACGGCTGTTGAATTGCGTACTGGCGTGTTTCGGCCAATGCGATTCAATCTTTTTGCAGTCGGTTTGGGATTCATCTTCCAGACGGCGTTCTTATCGTTGCGCGGGCATGCGCTCGGTCGCTGTCCGCTGACGAACCTGTTTGAGGTTTTCATTTTTCTAGCGTGGTCGGTGGCGCTGATGTACATGCTGGTCGGCTCCATCTACCGGCTCTCACTGATGGGCGCGTTTACCGCGCCGCTCGTCGTCCTGCTACAAGGCTTCGCGTTACTTGCGCCAATTGACCGTCCTCACCCTTCGAGGTTGCCGGCGAACCCGTGGGTGGAATTTCATGCATCGATTTCGCTGGTCGCCTATGGCGCGTTCGCGCTGGCGTGCATCGCCGGGGTCATGTATCTGGTGCAGGAGCGCCAACTCAAGACGCATCACTTGCATTCGATTTTCTATCATTTGCCGCCGTTGGCCGATCTTTTTACGGCCATGACCCGGCTGCTTTGGTGGGGCTTTGTGCTTTACACACTGGGGATAGTCAGCGGGTTTTTTACCGGGCACCCGTTGCCGCGGGTGCAAGTGGTTGCTGCTATTGGGATCTGGCTGCTTTATGCTGCAATCTTGCAAGGCCGCCACCTTCGATGGCTCGCACCAAGACGCGTAGCCGCGCTATGTATTATCGGGTTTAGCGCCGCATTGGTACTGCTCTGGGGAATTACATTCACTGCAGAATTGAATCCAACCCCATGAATCTCTTCTGCATCGGATTAAGTCATCACACCGCCGACGTCGCCACGCGCGAGCAGTTCACCGGTAGCGCCACGACCGAATCGATTGTGCGCCAAACCGGTTGCGCCGAAGCCTTGTTGCTGACGACTTGTAATCGGGTCGAGGTTTACGCGGTGTCCGATAGACGCGTTTCCACGGACGAAATTGCACGCTGCCTGATACGAAAGGCTAACAGTGATCCTCACCATTACGCGCCTCCATTTTATCGCTACGAGGCCAATAAATGCGCGCACCACCTATTCCGCGTTGCCTCCGGACTCGACTCCATGGTTGTCGGCGAGAGCGAAATACTCGGGCAGGCAAAGAAAGCCTACGAGTCAGCTCGAGAATCCGGAGCAGTGGGTCCGTATTTGCATCGTTTGTTTCAGCGGGCCTTTCGGGTGGCGAAACAAGTGCGCACCCACACAGAAATTGCGCGGGGCGCAGTATCCGTTGGGTCCGTTGCTGTCGATCTGGCACAAAGAATCTTCGGGAAGTTGACCGATTGCAAGGTGCTGGTGCTCGGCGCGGGTGAAACCAGCGAACGTACAGCGCGTGCACTCGTGTCGCGCGGCGTCAGTGACATTCGCGTCAGCAATCGCTCCGCTGATCGCGCAAATGAATTAGCGCAGGCGGTCGGTGGCTGTGCCGTCGTTCCGTTCAACGAGTGGATGGTCCAATGCCGCGAGGTCGATATTCTCATCACTTCGACAGCGTCCGAAATGCCCTTGCTGACGCCGGACAAACTCGCACCGATGCTGCGGGAGCGTGTGGATCGCCCGCTTTTCATCATAGATATCGCAGTGCCTCGCGACGTCGATCCCAGCGTCAATGAAATGGATGGCGTTTATCTTTACGACATCGATTCGATACGATCTGTCGCGGAGCAATCGCTCGCTCTCAGGCACCAGCATGTCGTGGCGGCAGAGGCCATGATTGCCGAACACGTCAGAGACTTCGTCGACTCAATTTCTCGCGGTATCAATCGCGCCTCACAAACTTCGGAGCATCCCTCGCTCGGCGAAAATCCGCTGCACGCGTCGGAGCTGTAGCGGCGGTCTATGACCGCCAAAAATCGAAAGATAGTCCTGGGAACACGCGGCAGCGAGCTGGCGCGCGCGCAAGCTCGTTTGGTGGAAAAAGCAATCCAAAAGGTACGGCCGCAGGCAAAGATCGAGACCAAAATTATTGCGACACAAGGCGACAAAGCCAGAGTTATCGATCCTCGGGCAGGACGAAAAGGAGCATTCACGGGGGAAATCGAGCGCGCGCTTCTTGCCGGGGACGTGGATATTGCGGTTCATAGTGCCAAGGACCTGCCAAGTGAAACAAGCCCGGACGCAGAAATCGCGGCAGTTCTTCCCCGGGCGCCCATGGAGGACGTGCTGGTTTCCAAACACGGGAGGGGTCTTGCTTCCCTTCCTGAGGGTGCCACGGTTGCAACCGGCAGCGTGCGAAGGGAACATCAGCTGCTCTGGCAACGCGCGAACCTCAAGCTGATCGATCTTCGCGGCAACGTGCCTACGCGATTGCGAAAACTGGCGGAAAGCAATTGGGACGCCATCGTGTTAGCGCGCGCAGGGCTTGCACGCTTGGGCTTGTCGCCAAGTCGCACCGAAATCAGCTTCGAAGGCATGCAATTTTTTCTTGATGTTCTTCGGTGCGAAATCTTTTTGCCCGCAGGTGGTCAGGGAATAATTGCCCTCCAAGTTCGCGCCAATGATCAAAGGACAAAGGAACTTGTCGGTCTCGTAAACGATTGCGAAACGTTGCTTTGTTTGCAGGCGGAGCGAGAATTTCTGCGTGGCTTGCAGGGTGATTGCAATTGTCCGGTGGGTGTCCTTGCAAAGATCGATAAGGGAAAGATGAAAATGCGCGCGCAAGTTTTCCTGGGTGAAACGGCCGCGCCACGGGAGGCCGAAGTGGAAGGCGCTTGCAACGAAGGCGGGAAGTTGGCCGGCGAATTGTTGCGAAGGATCACGCGAGAGTAAGAGCATGCCCAAGAGTACAAAACAGAACGGAACAGTTTATCTGGTTGGCGCTGGGCCGGGTGATCTCGGATTGGTGACCTTGCGCGCGAAGGAGTGCATCGAGAATGCAGACGTGATCGTGTACGATCATCTGGCAAATCCGGAACTGCTTCGTTGGGCGCGGAATGATGCCGAAATTATTTATGCTGGAAAAGAATCGGGCGAAAGTCGAACCCAGCATGAAATCAACACGCTGCTGATCGATAAAGCGCGCGAAGGAAAACAGGTCGTCCGGTTAAAAGGCGGGGATCCATTTGTTTTCGGCCGCGGCGCCGAAGAAGCGCAGGCGATCGCCGATGCGGGAATCGCATTTGAAATTGTGCCTGGCATCACGTCGGCCATCGCGGGTCCGGCTTATGCAGGTATTCCCATGACGCATCGCGGGCACAATTCGCACGTGACATTCTTCACCGGCCACGAAGACCCGGGAAAAGCAGAAAGTGCAATCGACTACGCGGCGTTGGCAAAACTTGGCGGCACCCAGGTCATGTTGATGGGCGTGGAACGACTTGGATCCATCACGAGCGAAATGCTCAAGCAAGGTGTGCGCAGCGATATGCCAGTGGCGCTTGTGCGCTCCGCTACTACCGGGCAACAGGAAACGCTCACTGGCACTCTTGAAGATATTGCCAAAAAAGCTGTCGGCAGCGATTTCAAAGCGCCGGCGGTGGCCGTGTTTGGCGAAGTCGTCGGGCTGCGCGACAGTCTGAATTGGTACGAAAAGCGGCCGCTGCTGGGAAAAAGAATTGTCGTTACGCGAACCCGAAAGCAGGCAAGCGTGTTGAGTAACAAACTGCGCGCGCTCGGCGCTCACGTCATCGAGTTACCCACGATCCAAATTGAGCCGCCGACCGACTTGCGCGAATTCGCGGAACTGGTGCAGGACGCGCACGTCTATGATTGGATCGTGTTCACGAGTGCGAACGGCGTCGAAGCATTTTTCGATATGTTCTTCAAGCTTTACGATGACGCCCGCGAGATGGGGGCTGTGCGCATCGCAGCGATCGGGCCGGCTACGGCGAAACGCGTGAAAGACTTTCACCTGCATGTGGATCTTCAGCCGGACGAATTCGTGGCGGAGGCAGTGGTGAAGGAATTTAAAAAGCAGGGCAGCATCGAAAACATGCGGATTCTCCTCGTGCGCGCGGAAAAGGCGCGGGACACGCTTCCGAAGGAATTTTCGGCATTGGGAGCGATCGTCGACGAAGCGTTTGCGTACCGGACCGTGCCTGAAACGCGAGATACGAGCGGCGCACGGCGGCAACTAGCGCAGGATGGTGCGGATTTGATCACGTTTACCAGTTCTTCAACCGTAGAAAACTTTCTCGCGCTTGGGCTAGCGTGGCCAAAGGGAATGCGAATCGCCAGTATTGGGCCGATCACATCGAAGACTGTGCGCGATCACGGACTCACGGTGGATGTCGAGGCGCGCCGCCATGATATTGACGGCTTGGTGCAGGCGATCAGGGAGTTTTTTGAGAAAAGCTAAAAGTTAAGTGGTTAGAGCATCGCCGGATTAACCGTTTTAACTCTTTAACCTTTCAACTTGGATTGAACCGGAACTTCATTCGGCCGCGCTTGGCATTGGCTTTCGCCTTGCGGCGATGCTTTTGCGAAGGTGTCTCGAAGGCGCGCAAACGGCGGACCTCCTCGAGAATACCCTCGGCGTCCAGCTTGTTTTTCAGCCGCTTCAATGCGCGATCGACAGGTTCACCTTTGCGAACAATTACTTCTGGCATCAATAATCACTCTCCGAATTTGGGAATACAGTCTTGAACGGTGACCCGGAGCCTACTCGGGCAGGATAAACTCGTCAAATTTCGGGCAGCGGAAGCGGGGACAGGGCTCCCGGCCAGGTCCCTGGGAGCGCACTTGAGCCACGGACCGGATTTCAAAGCGCCGTTAGCGCTGGGCGAGAGGATTTGCTGCAGTCGTAGCTTTTTCCGTGACTTCGCGGCGGAGCGCAGTGGCGCCGCGGCCGCGGGCGCGCGACCACCACAGCACGATGGGCGACGCGATAAAGATCGACGAGTAAGTGCCCACAACCACGCCAATAATGATGGCGAGGGAAAAATCGCGCAACACCGCACCCCCAAAGAAAAACAGACACAGAATCGGGATCAGCGTGACTGTGCTTGTAAGAATTGTGCGGCTGAGCGTTTGGTTAATGCTTGAGTTCATTATCTCCTCGATGGTGCCGCGTCGCCCGCTGGCCAATCCTTCGCGAATACGGTCGTAAACAACGATGGTGTCGTTGATGGAATAACCTGCAATGGTCAGCACTGCCCCAACCATCGTAAGCGTAAGCTCACGGCCGAGAAGCGCGAACACACCGACCGTCATGAGCACATCGTGCAGCAACGCTACAATCGCGCCCACTGCAAAGGAAAGCTCGAAGCGGAACGTCACGAAAATCAAAATGCCCAGAATGCCAAGGCCGAGCGCAATCAACGAACTTTTTGCCAGCTCACCGCCGACGAGCGCACCGACTCGCTCCGATCCTTCGACTTTAAAGCCGGCGTTTGGGAGCGTCTGAATGATTTGCTTTTCCACCTTGTCGCTGGTGTTCAACGGTGTGCGGATAGTGATGTAACTCTTGCCGCCTTGCGTCGATTCCTGGATTGACGCATCGGCAAGTCCGATTGGCTTGAGCGCGTTGCGCACCTGTGCGATGTCGATCTTCCCCGGCGCGCTTAATGTAATCAGGTCCCCGCCGCGAAAATCGACGCCAAAATTTCTTTCACCCCGGAGATAAAAGGCTGTCGCGCCGGCCAGCAACAACGCAAGCGAGCACATGCAGGCGATAAAACCTTTGCCGAGGAAATTGATGTTTTGCGCTGAAATCAAATGCAACATCGAGATGCGCTTCAGCCGTCCTGTGTCGACAAGCCAGCCGAGGCAGGTCCGGCCAACGATGAGCGCCGTGAACAACGAAGCCAAAATTCCGCACGTTAGCGAGATTGCAAAACCCCTAACTGGCCCAGTCGCCATAATATATAAAATCGCTGCCGTGATCAGCGTCGTCACGTTAGCGTCGAAAATCGAGCTAAACGCTTTCTGGTAGGCCGCTTGCAGGGCGACCTTCAGTGATTTCCCGAGAGCCATTTCTTCCCGCAGCCGCTCGTAAATGAGCACGTTCGCGTCCACCGACAAACCAATCGTCAGGATAATACCCGCAATGCCGGGCAGCGTAAGCACGACGCCGCCCGGAATAAGCTTAAACGCTCCCATCAACAGAATCAGATTGATAATGAGGACGACGTCAGCGACCAACCCGGCAAATCTGTAGTAAACTAGGACGCAGACGAGCGTGATGGCCAGTCCTACCAAACCAGCGAAGATGCTCGCACGGATCGAGTCCAGTCCGAGAGTGGGCGAAACGCTGCGCTCTTCCTCAATGCTCACTGGTGTTTGCAGCGGATTTTCCAGTACGCTGGCCAGACTGCGGGCTTCCTCTTCACCCATTCGACCGCCGCTGATAACCGCGTTGCCTCCGTAGATGGCCGTCTTAATAACGGGCGCGGATTGGATCCCACCATCGAGGACGATGGCGAATCGGTGCCCTACGTTCGCCGCCGTGATATCGCCGAATCTCTTCGCGCCTTCGCTGTCGAAATCCAATCTGACTTCCCATCCTTCGTTGCCATAACCAGCGCTAGCGTGACTCACGTGCTCTCCCCCAAGGTCAGCTTTTTTCTTTACAAGCAACCGTTCTTCTCTTGGTTTTTCGTTTCCTTCCGCGGTCATCTTGTAAACCTCGATCCGGTAGTCCGGCGGAATCACGTCCTTACTTGCGTCGATGTCTTGCAGGCGCTTTCCATTGTCGGGGTAAACCATCCGAAACTCGAGTCTTGCCACACGCGACAGCTGATCGCGCGCTTCCTGAATCTTGGCAGTATCCAGTCCTGGGATTTGAATAAGGATGCGATCGACACCGACGGGACTGATGATTGGTTCGCCGCTGCCAAAATAATCCACGCGCTTTCGAATGACTTCCACCGCTTGACCAAGCATTCCCTTTGTCACTTCCTTGTCGCCTTTCACCAATCGAATAAGAAATGACGTGCCGCCCTTGATATCGAGGCCAAGCCTAATTTTCTTCTCGGGCGGCCAGTTGCCCCAAATGCTGAAGATGACAAGCAACAGCGTCAGCGTCATGGCCAGCAATCGTTTCCGCGGCCCTTGATCGGTGGCGAAGTACCACCCGAACAGAACCAGCATGCCGAGCCCGACAAAAAATTCCAGCGCCGCTTCGCTCATTGATCAACTCTCCGCCGATTTTAGCACATTTGTAATGGCCGATTTATCCATCTCGATCTTTACGTTGTCGGCTACCTTCACCAGCACCGTGTTCTCTTTTACGTTCGAAATCAGACCGTGAATGCCGGCGTTGGTCACGACACGGTCACCGGTTTTCAAACTCGAGATCAAACTTTGTTGCTGTTGCTGTCGTTTTTTTTGCGGCCGGATCATCACAAAATACATGATGATGAAAATGAAAATCAACGGCACAAAAAACGAGCCGATGCCTCCGCCGGGCATCGCTTGAGGTGCCGCGGTTTGAGCCTGAGCAAGAATCGTCTGGAGCATGGTAAGAAAATTGGAGAGCGCACCTTAAACGCGAAAGCGTTCGCTGCAATCGTTGTTTCGTATCACTCGTATTATCGTTCTTACACCAGTACCTTCTCGAGTACGATTTCCGATCCCCGCTCAGCGTTCGTAGAGAAATGCACGCGCGAGAACACTCGGCACACGAGCGCCAAGCCGAGCCCACCTTCCTCGCGGGAGCGAGCATCCGCTTGCGCAGCGGCCTGTTCCTGCGTGATGCCCGCGCCGTGGTGCCGAATGATGAAGCGGACAATGGAAGGCGAAACTTCAGCTCCGCACCAGAGCGGGCCGGGAGGTTTCTCCAGGCCATAGGCGTGCTTGATGACGTTCGTGAGGATCTCATCGCAACCGACCAGTAGCTGCAGCAGCGTGTCCTCCGGGATGCCCGCGAACCGGCCCCATCGCTCAAAGAAGGCGCGTGCCGAACGGATACTCTCCGCGGTACAGAGAGCAGCGAACTCGCACGGGGGTGGCGTTGTGCGGTCTTCTATAAGCAGGAGGGTGGCGTCATCGCGTGCGCCGCTGGCGAGATTCTTGCGCCAGGCGTCCACGATCACGTCGAGGGCGCTTGTGTTCGTCCAATCGTGGGATTCAAGCAGGCTCACTAGCCCGTCACGGGCAAGCTGGCCGCCCGCTGTGGCAATGGCCTCCGTGATGCCATCGGAATGCACGAGCCAATGCGAGCCGGCGGCCAGCGGGATAGTAATGGCGTTGCAAGCGGAGAGGCGGCGTTGCCCGAAGAAGCCCTGGCGCGGACAAGCCACCTCGCGCCACTTTCCCGTGACATGGTCGCGACACAGTGGCGGGTGTTGCGCGAACGCCACCGCATGAACCCGGCGGCGCCCGGTATCGAGCAGCAGCGCCGTGAGCGCCACCGCATTGTCGTCTGCGTGCATGGCCTCGTAGAGCACGTTGTTCAATTCGACAAGCCATGCGCTGAAGGATTCCGGCGTGCATCGTGAGGCGGCCAGCTCGATCTGGGTGGTGAGCCTCGCCATGTCGAGTGCGGCGGAGGATCCCTTGCCCGTGACGTCGCCAACGCCAGCAAGGAGGAGATGTGGTTGCGGCGCGTGGAAGAAGTAACAGTCACCGCCGATCCCGGTAGCCTGTTCGAGAAAAGCCTCGATGCGCAGCGGCCCGTACTCCGCGCTGGACTCTGGCAGGAAGGTCGCCTGTACCTGGCGTGCAAGCTCCAGCTCAGCGCGTTGCTCGGCCTCCTGCACGGCGCGCGCCTTGGCCTCCTCTTCAGCCTGTCGGCGGCCCAATGTCACGGAAACGAGCGAGCCGAAGGCGATGAAAACGCGTATGTCCTCGGCACTAAACTGGGCGCGGTCTCGCGGGTTCATAGCCTGCATTACGCCGCGGCATAATGAGCCATCCATAAGTGGAATAGTCAAAAGCGCCTTGGTCGGCAGCCCGGCGTCCGCTCCGATGCGCCTGTAGTGCTCGGGGTGCTGCGTCGCGTCCGCCACGTTTACAGGCTCGCGGGTTTCAAACACGCGACCTGCGATGCCTTGGCCCTTCGGCAAACGCCACGGCCCCTCTTTCCGCCAGTCGCGCTGGGTCGTGTGGATCAGGAGATCGCCTGTTGCGGCATCTGGAAGTGAAATGGAACACGCGGCGCAACGCATTACCTCGCGCGCGCCTTGTAGGATGTTCGCCAACAGCACGTCGAAATTGCCTGGGGCGCTGAGCGAGGCGGCGACACCTAGGAGAGTCTCGACCAGCAAGCTGTGGCTTTTCGCACTGGAATCTCGCGGCGCGGTGGTCACTTTCTAACCGGCGTGGCGGATGGCCGCCTAGTTGCCGGAGGCTGATTCATCATGCTTCGCTGCTGGTCGCTCAAGCCCCAGACGAGGGCGCTCGGTTTCACCTTCAGCACCTGGATGAAACCGTTCACGTTGTCCGACGCACTTCCGAGTTTTTCCGAGGCGCTGCCGAGTTTCTTGATATGGCTTTCGCTGCGGATGATCGCCTGGCCTGCCTGGTTGAGGGTCGTTTCGCTGCGGATGACCGCCTGACCCGCTTGGTTGAGGGTCGCCGCGACGTTCTCAAGATCTTGGCTCGCCTTGGTTAGAGCGGCGTTGCTCTGCTCAGCGAGTTCCGCCGTGCGGTGCATGGTCTTCGTGGCGTCATCGATCGCCGCGTCGCTTTTTGAGTCCAAGCCGGGCTTGATGGCATCCAGCCGGCTCAATTCGACGCCATCGATGCGGTAAAGTCCATCTTTGTCGTCTGCCTGATGCCGGCGCACCACGTCGGCGAGCAGCTCCTTCGTGCCGGTCTGCTGCTCAGTTCGCAGGGCGATGTTCGACTGGCCCATCAGCGACTTCTCTACGTACGGTTTGATGTTGGCGGGCACGTCCACCTGTTTGGTAATCTCAATGCGCACCAGGATTTTGTCCGCGGCTGCGTCGTAACGCATCTTCCCGACCGCTCCCACCGGCATGCCCTTAAAGAGCACGCTAGAGCCTTCCTTGATCCCGCCTACCTCATTGAACGCCGCATCGAAGCTCACCTTTCCCCGCGAGCCTACGTTCAAGGCATAATACAGCGCACCGATGAGCAGCGCGGCAGACGCGATAACGACCAGCACGAGCATCGACTCGTAAAGGGCACGGAGTGACTTGAAGAATTTCCGGTTCATGGCGGGCTGGGGTGCGATGAGTTGTTCATACTTTTAACCCTCAACGCTCATCTCTCAACCTTGCACGGCGCCTGCTTCCTGCAGATGGAAGAAGCCCCGCACCAACGGATGCTCGCTCGCAAAAAAATCCTCACGGCTCCCGGCGAGCAGCACTGTCCCGCGCAGCGCTCCGTCCCGCTCCGCACCCAGCATGATGCCGCGCGTGGCGATACGCTGGAAGCTCAGCAGATCGTGCGTAACCACCACCACCGTGGTGCCGCTCTTGCGGCTCAGCGTGATAGTTAGGTCGTCAATCTCCTTGGTACTCACGGGATCGAGGCCGGAGGTCGGCTCGTCGCTGATGAGCAGTTTTGGATCGAGCGCGAGGGCGCGAGCAAGCGCGGCGCGTTTTTTCATGCCGCCGCTGAGCTCCCGCGGATACTTCTGCGCATGGGCGTCGAGCTTCACGGCACGCAGCTTCATGAGCACGGTGTCCTCGAGAAGATCGCGGTCGCGCGAGATCTTGGGATGATGCTGTTGAAAAGGTAGGGCCACGTTTTCCGCAACAGTGAGGCTCTGAAGCAAGGCCCCAGACTGGAAAAGCACGCCCACATCCCGCATGAGCCTCGTGCGTTGGCGTCTGGGGAGGGTGTGGATGTCTTGGCCGAGGACATGCACGGTGCCGGAGGTGGGTTCGTCCACGCCGATAAGGATATTCAGCAGGGTGCTTTTCCCACAGCCCGACCCGCCGAGGACGGTGAAAACATCGCCGGCGAACACATCGAGGCTCACGCGGTTTAGCACGTTGGCACCGTTTGGGAACGCCTTGACCAAATTCCGCACTTCGAGCAGTGGCTTGGGGGCGGGCGTAGGCGCGGGGGGCGGAATCATGAGGAGGATGAGCGGTAACCAATTATCAGGTTGGAAAACTTAGTTAGCACTTGAACTTGATAACTGATCACTCACGCGTGTTTATCTCGTTACCACTTGTTACTACTTGTTGTTACTGGGTATTGACTAGTTGCTTCCTTACTCATTTGTTCATCAACCCCGCCGTAATCAAAACATTCTGCAGCCCCGTGACGACAGCGTTGACAAGCGTCACTGCCGCAAGTGAAGACACCACGGCCGCCGTTGCTACACGTCCGACAGCGTCCGACCCGCCGGTGGCGTTCAGCCCCTTGCGGAAGGCGATCATCGCAGCCACCACCGCAAACAGCGCGGATTTGCCTACTCCAATGAACGGGTCCTGCATCCGCGGGGGCACCAGCGCTCGCAGAACGAACTGGTTCCCATCCATGCCCATGATCAGCCAGCACACCCCGTGTGCTCCGAGCAGCCCGACACCCACCGTATAGATCTCCATCACCGGCAACATCACGATGAAGGCTCCCAGCACCGGCAGAAGCAGGTAGCGCGAGATATTCACGCCCATGGTCTCCAGCGCTTTGATCTCCTCCCCGATTTTCATGTTCGCCAGTTCCGCCGCCGAGCCGGATACGCTCCGTCCGATGAAGACGACCGCCGCGAGCATCGGCGCGAGCTGCTGGTTGAGGATGATCCAGACGAGCCGTGGCACAGTCTCCTCCATGCTCAAGTTTTCGAGCTGCTCTATCAACACCATCGCCAGAACAGATCCTACGCAGAACGCCATGAGGAACACCGTGGGTACAGCCCGAACCCCGATGATCATCGACCGCTGAAAGAACGCCTTCCACATACTCAGCGGCAGCCACGGACGCTCCAGCGCGCCCCTACACAGCGAAACGCTCAGTCCTGCATAAGTGTATTCACCGCCAAGTCTCATGGCGTCGATGGTACCGCGGTGAGTGCCGAGTCAAGAGTTTCATACACCGCGATGCATCCGCCCTCGGCCGACCCCAGACCGACGCCGTTAATGTCGAAGGCCGCCTTCAGCGCCTCGTTCATGCCGCACAGCGCGAGCCGCGAATCCGGATGCCCGTCGAGCTGGTATCGCTGCATCGCCGCCCAGAACGGCGTGTTCAAGAACGTGACCCCTGACAGGTCCACGATGAGCAGCGGGATGTGCTGCGTGAGCAGCCGTTTGAGCAAGTGCCGCACCGCCGGCACGGCGAGGAAGTCCGCCTCGCCTGCGAACTTCAGGATCTTGCCCCGGGGATGCGCTTCTTCTTCACATAGTAAGTGGGGGGACAGATTCATGGCCGCGTTTTCCTTGAGAAGCTCTTGACGGTGCAACGATGATGACTAGTCGCATTGGCCGACGCAAGCGCGAAAAACCATCTGCCATTGCTCATGCAGGAATGGTGCACGCGCGTGCGACTAAATCACGACCTGTTCTTTTCAGACTGCGCTGGATGCTCTTGCTGCCGATCCTAATTCGCGCATAATCCATATGTAAGAGGGGGTATAGCTCAGTTGGTAGAGCGTCTCGTTCGCAATGAGAAGGCCAGGGGTTCGAATCCCCTTACCTCCAATTTTCACACACAGTGATCCAACTTAGCTGCGGAGCCAAGCCCGCGACGCCGAATAGCATCACCAATTTGGTGAACCTCGCGCTCCTGCAGCTATCTATTTGGCAAATGCTACAAGAACAACGCATACGCAAGATTGGAATCCATTTTCTAGCGAGACGGCACGAGGCAACGTCCCGCAGGCCCACGCTGAAGCCTGCAGCGCACCCGCAACGTATTCCCAGCCCACGGGTCGTGCCAAGGCGGCGCGGCATTACTGGCCAGCTATCACGTGCATTGCCCCGGAATCAGCGGGAACGACAGTTGCCAACTGCGGCAGTCCTCGAAATCGCCTCGTAGCCAACACCTCGCCAACCCGAACAAAACAGTATGCGAATACGACAGGCCAGAGCACCAGAAGGGTTATGTCTCGGCCGAGGTTGAAAGTAATACCGGCGCCAAGCATGAACAACATCAGGCGCAACAGCGACTGTCGTTGTTCCCACCAGCGGATGAGAAGACCGGTCCAAAGCGCCATCAGCATGCCGGCCGCCACTGGACCAAGGATTTGGCCAAAGTTCAGAACGCCGCCGCCGATCATTCCACTGGAAATGGTGGTGTTAACACCGAGCTCACCTTCGTCACTCTCGAACCCGCGCCACTTCGCGTAGTCAATTCCAAGCAACGGCTTTGAGGGCCAGATCACGCGCGGAACGAAATTTAATAGCTCGTTCAAATATCTTGCCCCATACGCCGGAGACCCACCGCCAGTCCCCAGGTAAGTATTCACAAAGCAAAGCTCCTGAATCATGTTCAGCCCTCTTTCTCGCGCATCCTCATCCAAGAGCTCGTAAGGATTCTCAGCAGCTAATACGTCTCTGAAGCCACCGAGGCGAAACTCCGTGACGAACTTAAAACCCTCTTTCAGACAGACGAACGCAACCGCCAGAACGGCCAATTTTATTATGAGGAAATGACGGCCATAAAACAGATATGTGATGATAAAAGGCAGAATCGCCGCAAGAAAATGGCTGCGCGCTCCTGCGAAAAAGAAATAAGGCAGCGTAATGGCGAACATCGCCGCAGCGAGCAAGCGCCAGAAAGTGCTGCGCTGAAAGAATACCAGAACGCCAAGAAACGCTGTTATTGCACTAAACAGATAGCCTCCGGCTGCGACCAGAAATCCGCTCGCCGAAGTCGACACTGCCTCCCGCCCCCAACCGCCCATCCGATAGGTGCCAATTGCAAAAAGCCCGAGCCAAAGCGCGCCGGCGCCAATTAAGATCTGCTCAGCGCTCAAGCCCTGCGTAATAAAAACGCCAGTGCTTGGCCGCCGTACAATCCAACGTACTGCACAGGGTATGAAAACGCGAAAGCCGATCAAAAAGAGCAGTACCTGCCAATAACTTTGGCCTAACAAGAAAGAAGGAAGATAATCGTACTCCTCCGGATTAATAAAAGGATCGACGAAATACCATGCGAACACCGTTACGTAGACGACAACCGTGATGCCAAAGCTATCTCGCTTCAGCAACTTCACGCAGCTCTCCACCGTCAACACCACCAACATGGCGGCAGCGAGATAGAACGTTAGTTCATTCGTGACCATGGAGCGCGAAACAAAGGCGACCAGTATAGCGCACAAGAATCAAAAGTTAAATGTATTATCATTAACGCGAATCGCTCGAATCCATCCCATAAATGGTAGGCACGGCTCGCCGAGCCGTCCGTCCGTCCGTCCCCGTTCGTGTCATGATGCGGTGCCCGGCGGTCGCGCCCTACCAGACCTCCGATTTCTATTGGTGAGATGGGATTCTACAGGGTTGCCCCCCAGCTCTTGCAGCCGGTGACCGAGCGCCTAGATCGTGAATTCATCACGCACACGTAACGCGGCAGCAAGGTTTTGCAACCAGCGGACCGAAAGCGGCCACCTTTTGAGCTTGCGACCATGAACGCAGCCAGCTACGACTTCGGGAAGCCGATCAAAAATGGCGAGTTTACTTACGTTCACGTCTCGGGGAGTGAAGCAGATCCAACTTGCGCGCAAGCCAGCGCTCACTGGCTTTCGCCTCGCGTGCATCATCGGACGTTTTCTGAGTCCTACCCACAACAATTTCTTTCACCCCGCGGCCACGGCAGTCGCTGAACCTAAAAACTCGTGAAGCGAACGTCCAACAACAAGCAACGATGAACATCTTCCGCGCCAGAGCGTCCAGTGTCTTCTGGCGAACTGCAGAAGCGATCTTTCGCTGGATCATGAGATTTCCAAGAATCTCGAGACGGCTGGACCATGCAGCCGTGCTTTTCCACCGGATGCATGAAAACGAGAACGGCGACCCGCAGACGAACGGCGAGGCATGGTTGCTGAAGACGCTCGCCGCCGCCGGGAGGCTTAACACTGTCTTCGACGTGGGTGCCCACGCGGGCGGGTGGGCGGCACTAGTATTGGAAGCCAATCCACGCGCGGTGGTACATTGTTTTGAAATTTGCCCTCCGACATTTGAACGCCTAGCAGCGCACTACGATGGAGACCCGAGGGTGATTACAAACCCATTTGGGCTTTCTGACGCGACTGGAGACATCTCGGTCAAATATTGCCCCGACGCCGACTATCTCTCTTCCGTAGTCGAAATCGTGTTCGTTCCGGAGGCAAAAACGATTTTAGGGCGTGTCGACCGCGGCGACGCCTATTGTGCGCGCTACGGGCTGGAGCACATCGACCTGCTCAAACTAGATGTCGAAGGTGCCGAGCACATGGTGTTGCGCGGCTTTGGCGAGCTGGTGACGCCTGATCGAATTCCGGTGATCCAATTCGAGTACGGCCAAGTGAACATCGTTTCCAAATTCCTGCTGCGCGATTTTCATGCGTTCTTCAACGCGCGCGGCTACCACGTTGGGAAGCTCTTCCCGGCTTTTGTACGCTTTGGAAGGTATGACTATGAGTACGAAAACTTTATCGGGTACAACCACATCGCGGTGGCCGACGACTACCTGCGACGGCGATTGCAACGGGCAGAGTTTCATGATTGTCTCGGAAACTAGCGGCCTTTGTTGTCGCTGTGAATGCGGCAGCAAGCACTTTGGTACGATACCAGCAGAGTAAAACACCGGCGACGCGGCGAAGTGTTCATGGGTTCGACCGGCGCCTCGCTGTTCTGGCCGGAAGAAAGCTCTAGGGGGAAAATTTGTACCTTTGCTGGTGGTCATGGCGCGTGCGCCTGCGCTCCAATGAAGATCGCGCCGTCCACGAAGCTGTGGGGCGTCACTGACTTAGCTGAACAGCTAACACTTGCACTGGCCCAGCATCATCGTACCCAGCTCTTGCAACCGGCGAGCAAGCGCTTCAATTGTGAATTCATCACGCAAACGTGACGCGGCAGCAAGCTTTTGCAGCCGATCCGCATTCGTGAGGTACTCGCGAACCGCGGCTGCAAGGCACATGGCAGTCGGTTCCTGAAGGATGATTCCGTTAAGGCCGTTCTCCACAACTTTGCCGCAAAATTTCGAGGCCATAACGGGCAAGCCGTGCGCCTGTGCTTCCAGTTGCGTAATTGCAAATCCGTCCGACAGCGTAGGCAGAATAAACACATCTGCATTTCTGTAATAGTCAGCTGCGTTCTCGCGCGTTACGGGGCCAAACCACTTCACCCTCCCGGAATCCCCGACCGTCCTGGCGTTTGCGATTTCCACAGGTCCAACGATCCAAAATTCAACCGGCTCATCGCGCAAAATTCGAGCGGCTTCCAACAACCTGGCCACGCCCTTGCGGAGATTGATTAAACCAAGAAAAAGGACGCGCATCGGTCGCTCTAACGTGAAGCGATCCGGGTACTCCCGCGGCCGTGGCCTCGGTGTCTCGTGGTGGGGTGGTCCTGTCATTTCATACGCAAGTGGAATAACTGATAACTTCTCACCTGGAACTCCGCCGCGAATCAATCCTTCCCGCGACCATTCGGAGTTGACAACAATCCGGTCGGCTAGATTGCACTCCTCCCGCCACAGAGCCCAATATTCAGCTGGCGCGGGTTGCCAGCAACCCGCCAGTTCAGGTACGCGGGCGGCCTCCTGTGCTACGATCGCCTCCTCCTCTGGGCCAGGATCGATTTGGACGAGCAGCGTCTTCCATCCGTGCGCTTTTGCGTACCGAAACGGCTCAAGAGCGGTGTAGCTATAGCTCAATAAAATGGGCTGATACTTAATAGTTGAGAGCTGACAGCGGAGAAAGGCCACGACTTTGCGTTGGAACCAGCAGTTGCGCGCAATGATTTTTGCCCATCCCCTGAGGCACCGCGCGCGTGCAAGCATCTCAAAAAGGATTAGCGACGAATTGAACGCTGTTACTCGCGCGTCTGGGAGCGTGTCGTGAAATCTCTCTGCGAGACTTGACCCGCGGCGGCAGATTTTTCGAAGCAAAGACGAGGGCGGAACCCACGCATCCGTTAGCAGATACGCGAGCATGTCCACGCGAAGTAACGCCCGGGGAATTGCATAGTGTTCCCGCGCTCCCAGTTGGCAGCAAAGCCACTTCATTTTTCAGGGCAACGCAAGCCAGCGTTTATAGTTTACCCATGAAACAGGCGTGCGCTTTTGAAGACAATACGGAATTCCAGCCACCGCCTGCCACCACCAAGCGGGTTCGCGAATCACCCAGGACCACCCGCGTTTGCAGGCATAACGAAACTGCGAGAAAAGGCGCCAGGCGGCTATTCCGACTACAAACGGAAAAGGACATCGCATCAGAGTGCTCCACAATTCGTTGCGGGCGTGACGATGATGAATGCGGATTTCATCGCGTGCCTGGCCGGAGTAATGGTGACGAATCGTGATGACCGGAGAGAAAAGCACGTCATAACCCGCCGCCACACATTGCAGCGCGTAGTCCGGCTCTTCATACATGTGGAAGAATCGCGGCTCAAACCCGGGCAGTTGGAGATAGGTAGATCGGCGCAAAACCGCGCCGGAATTAGCAAACGAACGCGTCAAATGTTCCGGGCCGGATTCTAGTTGCGAAAGCGTTTCGGGATATTCATCGCTTCGCTGTGGAAAGTGAAGAACAGCCAATTTTGGTTTTTTCTCAAAGAGACGACTGACGAGCGCGATGCAATCCATCTGCTCCGGGTAGCTGTCGTCATCGATGGCGAACACAAGATCCGCCCTCGTCCGCCGCATCATAACATCCCGACAAGCAACAGAGCCGCGCGCGTTCTTGTTTGTGATCACTTCTGCGTGTGGAACGTGTTTCCGGATGACGTTCATCGTGTTATCTACGCAACAGCCGTCGGCTGTGATCAACACTTCAATTGGCGGGGGATTGAGCGCGGCAATTATTTCACAGGTACGCTGTAAATCCTCTGCGCGATTGCGCGTTGTGATCATGATTGAAATAGTCAATTGTTCGCTTCAATTGTGTTGGTTTGTACCAAAGACTCCTTCAACGCGAACGTGTCCTGGTCGCTCTCAATCCACCAGTAACCCGTCGCGTTCAACAACTGACGTGATGCCAGGCGTTGAGCTTTGCTCAGATGTAGCGACTCAAAGTTGAGCACGTCAGGCTCAATACCGGCATCAAAAAACCACTTCAGTATCTGATAATCCATGCCCTCTGTGTCCACCTGAAGGAGATGGAGGCGTTCACCATGAAACCTCTTCACCAGGGAACCAACGGAAACAGAAGATACTTCGACCTCGTGAACTTCCTCGGCGTCGGATCCAAATCGGCGGTGATGTTGAGCGATAAGGCTTGCCTTCGGCGAGGGGGCCGAACCGGGCACGTAAAGTTTTACTACACCATCGTGCTCTGCCACCGCGGCATTGATTAGACGGACTCTTGGATTAGTTGCATAAAGCGCTAGCAAACGCTCGTACGGAATTTTTTGCGGTTCCACTAAGATGGCCGAAACATTTTCGTTTTGAAGAATCTCCAAAAGTGGATCACAAGCGTGTCCGTCAAATGCCCCAATTTGGAGGACATGAATTGTCCCCTTTCGCATTGCCCGTAAGAGACCGAATCCTAAGACGAGAAGATTTCCGTGGACCTCTGGCCACCGGTATTCACGCGCTAGTCTATAGCCGCACTTTCGAAACAAGCGCCCGAGGTAGTACCTGAGGTTAATAGACATTTTGGTTTCTTAATTTGGCACTTACTATCTCGTGGAGCTTTGGAAACACTTTTTGGTCGTCAGTATCTGCCAAAATTCCGGACTCAAGCCAGGCGTCGTTAACGGAGCGAAACTTCGTTTGGTCCTGATCCAAGGCAAATTCTATAGTGCGGCGCGACGAAAACCCGAACTCGGCGGGATCGATCCATTTGGCACCAGAGAGAAAACTGGTTTTCACGGTAGTGTGAGCATGATACACGGGGATGCATCCTGCTCGCACGGCATTGACGAATTTTTCAGTAAAGTAGTAGGCTTCGGCACAGTTCTCCAGACATACAGCAACCTTGTAGGCGGACAAAAACCGGATGTTCTGCTCGGCATAGATATCGGCACTGGGGGACGCTCGTCCCTCATAGTTATCTGGCGGCCTCTGAATCCAAAGCTTCGGAAAATGGCGGAAGTTCGCCCATGCGTCGGGCTTGCCGAACAGCTCGACGCACCGGTCTAATATCATCCGATTCCGCGTCCGGAAATGAGACTTAAGGAACCAAAGGCGTCCACCGAAATTGTTGACGGTGGCAACTGCGGCATGTCTTATCGAAGTTTCTCGTGGTCGTGACAAGCTTCCACTGTATGTAGGATGCGGAACGCGGTAGGTTGCGTCCGGGTGCGCGTAAAACGCTCGTTCCGAAGCGTCGAGCTCTCGAACAAGCCGTTTCCCGACAGGATGCGAGTGGAAATGGCGATGCCATGAAGGCTCAATCGTGAACCAGAGCTTCGGGCCGTCGAACCTGAGCAGTTCGTCACTTGGGTCATACAGCACAAGTAAAGCATCGGCTTTCGCGAGGGGCACGCGCGGTGAATACAGGATGGCACCCAGCCGAAAATCATCCCATGAATCCGCACCGAACTGCTGCGAGACAATTCTGCAGCTGTATTCCGTCTGCGTATTCAGGCTCGCACCGCCTCCGTATCGAGTAACATGACAATGCCAGATGTCAGGGTTGTTAGAAAAGTAAAAGACTACCTGGATGTCGCTACTGCTATTTCACCCCGCGTGGTCCAATAGTATTGGGGGGTACCGGGTCTCTAGCCAATCATAAGTGTCAAAATTGTCTTCAATGAAATACACGAATTGTTTGGCCAAAAATGGGCGGATTTCTTGAAACGTTATTTCAATCGATTCCTTGGAGTGGCAGCCATCATATTCTCTCACTAAGTCTGAGACATCGAAGACGCCGTCCACAATCAGGCAAATTGGGACCGCTGGGCAGTAGTATCTCACGCTGGCCAGTGTGGCCTGAACCATGAAGTCGTTTCCGCATAGCAACCAGTCACAAAACCAAACGGCGCTTGCACCTTCACAATACAGGAGCTGATTGTTTGCGCTCTGCGTTCTCACGAGATAAAACGCACTCTCGATAGATCCCTTCGAATTGAGCAGAGAAAGAACTCAGTTGATTGCGAGCGTGGACTGTCTTCCGACCGGCCGCCCCAAGCGTTTCGCGCAGTTGCGCGGAATTACCCAATTTCATGATTGCCTCGAGCAGTGCGGCCCCATTTTGGGGAGGACATAGCATCGCTCCCTGTCCCTCAGGCGCAGCTTGGGGAATTCCGCCGACACGAAATGCCACAACGGGTGTTCCGCAAGCCATCGCTTCCACCAGCGTCAGACCGTAAGTCTCCATCAGCGAAGCGCTGACGAAAACATCCGCCGCCGCAAAGAGTCGCGCTAGCTCACGTCGTTCGCGAATGCCACCCGTAAACCGTACGTCTAAACAGTCCGGAACCGGCACCGCGCCTTCACCAAATGCTACCAACACTACGCCTCGCAGATCTGGCAAATGCGACAGTTGCTCGAGCAACCACGGCACATTTTTGTTTGCATCCGTCAGTGACGCGCCGCCTGTAACAATGACAAACGCGTTCGCTGGCAATTCCAGATGCTTTCGGCACAGGTTCTTGTCTTGGGGTTTAAAAACGCTCGTGTCGATTCCAGGAACAATTACTCGCACCCCGCCACAAGCTTCGGCTATTGGACTCCGCCCGGCGATTTCGGCCAGCCACTGGCTGTTTGTGACCACGCGTGCTCCACAATTCCGATATGCCCGCAATTTCCGCGAATGCGCACCCTTTGCCAGAACTCGATTTGCAGGCCATTTCAAGATCGGACAGAAATCGCAACGATGTGTCTGGTTGGCATAGCGATCGCATCCACGATAAAGGAAGCAGCCTCCGGTCACATGCCACATATCGTGGACGCTGATAACGACACCAATTCTGCGCGGCAGCATCTCCAACCAATGCGGAACGTCAAACCAGTCGGCTACCGTGTGCAAATGGACCACGTCGATTCCATCCAACTCCTCAGGCGCAGGTGGAACCGACAACCGCCACGTCCCGTGCCACGGCTCAGTGGACAAGGAAACATACGACCGGCGAATCACGCGATCCAAGAGCGGTCTGCCGCTTTCTCCCAATGGCGAATCTTTGCATAGCACATCGCTGCTAATCCCCTGCTCCGCTAATGCAGCGGAAAGGAGCGCCGCGTATTCGTAACTGCCGCCTGAAGAATGAGTATTGAGATGTAAAACTCTCATGAAGCGAGCGGGGAGGCGTGGAGCGTAAATTTCATCCTACTAATTTCGTGGCTGCGCCGGCGATGAAGCTGTCGACGGCTAGGCATATAGCGAATGTAATCGAACCAGTAACGCGCGGCCCTTTGATACCCAGCCGCCTTTTCTTTTTTCCCGGCAAATCGGTATAGCAACGATGCCAACGGAAAAGCAAGCGCGCGCAACGGAGCGAGCCCATTCCGCCAAAGCCTTCGGCGCACGGACTTCCTAAATCGAGGCGAACTCCGGTTGACGGGCAGTCCCGCCTCCCCTGCAAATCGTTCAAACAATTCCTGGGCCGGGCCAGCTATCCCGCCAAGCCACGGTACTGAACCCGTGTAATGGACCACGCAGTCGAGATCATTATTCTCCTGCTCGTCAAAGCGCCAGAACGCTCGATTCCATTGTTCAGGCAACTCAGCAATCCTCCCGTGAAGTAGAAAGTTAATAGCCGACTGGTCGTGAAATCGATAGTTCCCGCTCTGGGCTTCTAGAAAATCGAGGGATCGTTCCGTAAAATTCTCGTGTTTCAGCTGACTCAGATTCATCAGCATTACGCCTGAATTGAAGTATTCTCCATTAGCCGGAAGGTTCATCGCCTCCGCCAGAGTCTGGGAGTCTTCTCCAAGCGTTAGAGTTTCTGAATCACAAACTGCGCCGACGACTTTGCTAGGCGAAAGTTCAAGATCGAACAGCTCCGACAGGTTGCGGAATACAAGGACATCGCAGTCGAGATAGATCAAGCGTGGCACATCCAGCAAGTGCGGAAGCAATATCCGGCAATAGGCCATGTGTGATTTGCCAGGTCCCAGTGTCGCCTTACCAAAAATTGATGGATTCACCGGCACAAACTCGAGGCGCACGGGTCCGCCAATGGAATCAATCAACCTCGAAAGAGTATCCCTAGACTTCTGCGAAATACCACCGTCGAGCACCTTCAGATCCACTTCTCGGTGTGCGTCCAGATGACTGAACACGCTCGCCACCGCGCAGTACAGGCCTGGGAAATAGCTTTCGTTACTGGCTAGGGCAAGGACAGCTGGTTCCATTGGATTTCTTTTAGAAACATGCGCCTGAACGCAGATCCCTCGGCCATCCGGGACTCAGGAGCGTCTCGCATTAGCATGCTTTCCCGATGCGCGACAAAATTTGACGCAGTTCACGGTCGCGCACTCTCATCCAAAGATATCGCCTGCGGACGGCTAACCAATAAAGGAGCGCTGTGGGATAGGTCTTTACCCAAACCCGATCCGCGGAAAAAAGCGAGCCTATGAAGAGTTTCACAAGGCTCCGCAATCTCGCCCATCGGCCCTTGTGCATCGGGAAAGTGGACCATTGCATCAATAAAAGATTTCTCAATTCGAGAGAACCCAAGCTCTCGGTTGAACGATTTGACCACGAGCCCTGGTGGCGGTGCCAGACGATGCTGCCTGGCTCGTAAATGCAACGCCATCCTCGACGCCATGCGCGAAAACAGAGATCCACATCTTCGCAGTATGCTGGCGCAAAAAGCCTGTTGAAACCTGCCAACTCAAGGAATTTCTTTCGATCAACAGCCATAAAGCCGCCAGACGTGAACAAGGTGTGACAGGTCTTCTGATGTTGCGTATCGAATTTCCAGCTGTAAAACCCGTTTTTGAAATTCAGGCGGGCTGGGCCGCTGGTCACCTCTGCTCCATTCCAATCATAGCTCCGCGCCGAAACGGAAAAAACCTCTGGCGATTGGAAATGCCGTATTAACGGACCAAGGAAATCGGGATCCACTTTTAAATCGTTATTCAGAAGCACGAAGATGTCTTCAGTCCTTTCCTGCGCGAACCAGTTGTACGAAAAGAGAAAATCATTTTTCGGCGCTACGGTTGTTTGAACTGAAGGAAATTCGCGTTGAATCCAAGCCACATCGTCATCGGTGCTTTGGTTATCGAGAACTACAACTGTACAGGTGCCAGGAAATTTCTCCGCGGCGGCGCAAGCCGTCGGCAGCAACTGCTCCAGATGTTTTCTGCCGTTGCAATTGAGAATCGCCAGGCAAATAGACACCATCAGAAGACGCGCCGTTTATTTTATGTCGGGCAGATGCCGTTGGATGAATGCATCAACATCCCCGTAAAAGGATTCCAGGTTGGCTTTGACTTTCTCCATTGGCCAGTTCCACCACTGAATCTTCTCCAAGGCAGCGATTTGAAGTTCGGACAGGCGCATTTTTATCACCTTTGCCGGGACGCCGCCAACGATGGAGTAGGACGGCACATCTTTCGCGACGACTGCCCCGGCTGCGACGATTGCGCCATTTCCGATCTTCACGCCGGAAAGGATCATAGCGCGAGCTCCAAGCCAAACGTCATGCCCAACAGAAATGTCGCCTTTACTCGATGCATCGGCATATGGAGGATCATTGAAACACATGGCACGCAGCGGAAAAGTTGTTACCCCGTCTGTTCGATGCTCTCCAAAGACGAACCTCACGCCATCGCCAATACTGCAAAACTTCCCGATCTGGACATGATCGTCGGGATGGTACGCAAAGAAACATTCCCGCTGTAGCCCATAGGTGTGTTCTCCTACGTGCACTTGCGGATGAGAAAAATGAGCTAGGCTGCGTCCATCAGCGCTTCGCTCATATAGCACGCGATTCAATTCACAGGTCCGGCTTTGCTCTTCATCTCCCAAAATCCAGAGCAAGACCTTCATACCGATTCGGCGAAGAATGTTTGGCTTGCTCATTTCTTTGAAGCTGCAACCAGCTTTTCAATTTCACCGACAAAGATTTCCTGCAGGCGGTCGGGGTTGAATAGTGTTTTGTGCAGCCGCCTGGCCTCTTCCGAAAGCTGTTCGCGCCATGCGGCGTTTCCAGCGATTTGCCGGCAGGCTGAAACGATCGCGTCGGCGTCATTCTGGTTCACCGCCACCGCGCCGCCATGCTTGTGCGCCACGCGGAACGGCGTGCAGTAGTCTGGGCCCCAAAGAATCACAGGCTTCCCAAATGCAACGTAGTCCAGAAACTTCGTGGTGAAACTGGTGCGCATGAAAAGTTCATGTTCCTTCTCGAAGCTCATCACTACAAGCAGGGCGTCCGCACCCGCGAGGACTTCAGCCGCTTTTTCGGGCGGTCTAAAGCCAAGATAAATTCCTTTGGCTTCCGCCCGTCGCAGGAAATGGATCGGCCAGTCGGCGTTTGGCCCAACGATCATAATTTCCAAATCGTTCGTCGCCTCGATTTTCTTGATGAGTGAGCAAAGCATCCGGCCGTAGAAATTTTCTACCGAGCCGACATAGACCAGCCGGAATTTTCCGTTGGATGGTGGCCAGGGCTTTTCTGGTACCCGATGTCTGCCGGGCATCGGGTAAATGACGTGACTGTTTGGATGCGGCTCCAACACCTCCTGCATTCCGTCGCTGGTGCAAAAGGCCAGATCGCACTCACCGTAGAACCGACGGAACCATTGGCTTAGGGCGGGCCGCGTCCATTGATGTCCAAAATGCCCTTTCATGATCGGAACCCAGTCCAGAAAAAGACCAGCCAATGGCAAGCCATGTTTTCGAGCCGAACGGTATGCCAATTTGCTTAATGAATTATCCGCCAGCACCAACAACAAGTCTGGTTTAACATCTTTAATGGCATTTTCTAACGCCTGGTTCGTTGTTAGCGGCCAAATGAAATTTTCGTAATCGGTAATCCATGCGGCTACCCGCGGCCCGAATCGACTCTTTCTCAACCGACGAATTAGGTACGGCAGACGCAACGGCGTATGCACCAGCAAGTCTTCACTAAAGTCGGCATCGCTGGCCACATGCAGTTTGAATGGCCTTCGCTCCACCAGATGCCGGTGCATGACAATCCGCCCGCCGCAGTCATTGCGCGGTGGAGCGATGCTCACGAGCAGTATCCTTGGCTTCCTTTCCGACATTAAATGTGTTCCAGATGGAGCTTAAGCGCGTCGCGGTAAAGCATGTGCCGCATCCAGTTGACATAATGCCGGGAATAGTAGCCTTCGGCCATCATGTTACGGGGGAGGAATCTGTGGACATCATCGAACTCAACCAGGCTCAGTTTCTCCGGGAAAAATTCGCCGCCGAGTTTTACAGCAGCAGCAATGATGGTTTGCTCACGCGAACTGTCGTGAGGATCGCTCAATGCCTCTTCCACCAGTGAGCGCAGGAGCTCCGGCGCCATAAGCTCGCCATGTAAGGCGAGAATTCCGCTGTTAACAAATGGTGGCTCCAACACCTTCGCGCAATGCCGCAGCGCCATGTCTCGGTGCTGGTAGCAATTGTTCTCTCGCAGCCCGCGGGGTTTGTCCCACGACACGGGACCGCCCAGGAGCGGCGCCGGATCTCTGAACCAAAGGATATCGGCGTCCACAAAGAGCACCGGCTGTTTGCTTGCTTGGGTGATAATCGCGGCGAGCTTAAGTCCGTAGGGACTTTCTCGGGCGTAGTCGGCCAACTCTGGAAAACCAGCAGTAGAAGCCGCCAGGGAAACTTCCCGCCGCGTCAAAACGGTGATCGGTGTAGGCCACCAGGCGAAGACCTCTGCAAATTCATCCGCCGTCCAACTACCGTCCGATACAACTGTGATCTCAGGCAACGAATTCCACGAGCGGTACAACGAAAAGAGACTTTCACGCAACATTAGCCAGTGTCTGCGGTCGCTCACGATAAGATAGCAGAAGTTTAGGTTCGTAAGGGGTTTGCATGGTTGCGGAGGAATTGGCCAGCGCGAAAGAATTGTTTGTGCGATCTCACCCAGCCGCACAGAGACATTCATTCCGCTGAATGGCCGCAAAAGACCTGGAGCAAATCTTCGTGCGAGCGCCTTTAGCTGCGCACTCCTGCTCATATCAAGCACTGTTCCCATTCGGCAGCGGCAAAGAACTTCTAAAGACGTCGAATTCGCTTGCGCAGTTGACGCACCGCAATTATGGCTCGTCCGCCCGATGCGCGATGAAGGAGCACTTTCGCTTCCAACCGCAACCGACGCGAACGATGCCGGCCGTGGTCCCATAACTCTTTAGTAGCACGCAACTGACTTGTACATGCGGCAACATCATCATTGGAGAAAAACTGTTGAGCAAGCATAAGCGAAATGTCGGCCCAATAACGACGCCCCTGCTTCTCCAATTGTCGTCTGGAATTTGCGGGCAAATACTTTTTCCAGATTCTGATTGCTCTGGCCATATCCTGCATATTTGCACCCGTCCGCGCCTGAACGAGATGTACGTTGTCGCCATGCCGTCGGAAGCCGGCCAAGATTTGCGGCTCGTAGTAAACGGGCGCACGAGCGGCAATCCTGACCCACATTTCAAGATCGAGGAAACATATAAGTTTCGCGGTAAAACCCCCCAGTCGCTCGTACGTCGCGCGCTTAACAACCACTGCGGGACATTCAACGTGATAGCCTGTGGCCACGCGTTCTAACCAGTCATTCAACACGCCTGGGGTCGCGCTCTCGAGGGGCCCAAGCTCCTTCCAGTGGCCATTCGCATCGATAATTGCGAATCGACAAAAGGCCATACCGACATCCGGATTACAAGTGATGCCATGATAAAGACGATCATAAAAGCCCTGTAACACGATATCGTCGTGATGCAGGATGTGGACCCAGTGACCTCGCGCCCGCTCAATGCATCTATTCCAAGTATTCACTAAACCTCGGTTTTCGGATTCGGCGTGGAACGTCACGCGTCCCGCGCCGACCCGCCGGGTAATTTCAGAGGCGGCACCATCCTTCGAGCAGTCGTCGACTACCTCGATCTGCATGTGCTCCGACCCGGGATCTTGCTGAAGGACGCTCTTCAACGTTTCCTCCAAGTAATCTGCCCGCGGGTTGTACGTAGGTATCATTACAGACCAGAAAGGCCGCGGCGAGGTTCCCTCTTGTAAGGGAAATATCAGCGGTGGATTTGCCATCGATTTTCTTTCAGCGAAGCACCCGTGGCGCTAAGGACGCTACGTTTACCAGGCTCTCCCCCTAAAATGACACGAACGTCGCGAAGCACTCGCGTCGAAAATTTAACGGGCCAATTATCCACCATCGACTGATTGCAGAGCTTCCCTCAAAGCTTCCAAGTACGACCGCCCATACCGCTGGTCAGGTTCGAGGTGGTTGCCTTCCGCCCACTCATTCCAGGCATTTATAAACAAGATAGGCGTAGGGTTGGAGTTTATCAGCTTAGCTAGCGTATTGGCAACCCACTGCTGAAAAAGAGCTGGTGACGATTCGATAAACACCCATGCACCATAGCGACGGCGAGCAGAATTATCCCACGAAGGAGTAACACAGGGAAAACGAGTGTAATCCGGCAGACGTCGTCTGCTCATTGACGTGACAAGATGGGAATAATTCTGGACGATGGTTTTATCGCCAAGAAACTTCCGGCGAAGGAAAAAACGAAAATCATTCCACCGGGAGTGCCTGAGTCCCCGGCAACCTAATGGCGCTCCTAATTCCCACCAGTCCGGCTGAAATTCCACTGCGGCATTGAGACCGACTTCGCTCGGTGGAGATGTGTCAAAAGCTGTATCCACGCGACACAAAAAAAGTTCGCCAACACCAAGTCGACGGCATTCGTGCCGCCAAAGATCGGTTGTGCGTTTGAGATTAGGTAATTTGTGCGCGCGGTAGATAATAAACAGTGGTTTGCCATCTATGCGTATGTATCGCTCGTCGGCAAACGCCCGCGAAAGCCAACGAATATGTTGAAGATCATCATCTTCAGAGTAAGTCTGCTCCATCAACATCTCAGTATCGCCACCATCCCACACCCGTGTCCAATTCTCGTTCGCCCAACATAGGCAAAACGGGAAGTCAGGGTTGTGTGATGTTAGCACTTCATCGAAAGGTCGATTCAAAAGGCGTTTGCCGGCAAACCAATAATGGTAATAGCAAAAGCCAGTGACTCCATACTGCCGCGCCAGATCGGCCTGAGCTTCGCGGGATTCCGCAAGACGAAGATCGTAAAATCCGAGATCGGCAGGCAAGTGCGGCTGGTAATGGCCGCGAAAAAGCGGGCGCGCCTTTGCAACGTTCGTCCACTCGGTAAATCCTTTACCCCACCATGCATCATTCTCGGGTATCGGATGATACTGCGGCAGGTAAAAGGCGATCGTCCGCAGAGTATCACGAGTCATTTTCGTTTCTCCCCCAACGATCCACAGCTTGCTTCACCTGCTGAAGATATCCACGGCCAGAGCGCTGATCCGGCTCGAGGTGATTCCCTTCAGCCCACTCGTTCCAGGCATTGACAAACAAGAGACCATCCCCTTCCGCAGATAAGGCCAAATCGTCAAGCGTGCTTCGCAAAGCTGCGCCGAACTCCTCGGCGCTCGCGTTGATCATAACAATGCCGTTGGCACCCCGACGCGGAGTGTTATCCCAGCCGACAAACACACATTCGACATGCGGGAAGTCGCGCGGTATTTGCGACATTGCGCGACGGGCTTCCGTAATGTCGTACACTTTGGTGCGGCCATTTCGTATTCGGAGCCGCATATTGTGAAGGAAGCGCCTAAGCTTCCACCCATCTCCGCTCCACCCTGGAAGCGCCGAGAGCTGGGGTGTAAAAGCCAAAGTACTGTCGAATCCCAGCTGGCGACAGTCGAGGCCAGGACAACGTGCGTCCACACCCACTAGATACGGATCGCCGAGTCGGTGCCGCTGAAACACGCTCCGCCACAGTTCGACGGTTCGGTTTACATCGGGCAAATGCGTTGGTCGATAAACGAGTAATAAAGGGCGACCGCCGATCCGAATGTACCGATTATCCGCGAAAGCATCCGCTAGCCAGTCAGCATGCGCGAGGTCATCTTCGTGGCTGTAAGTCTGCTCCATGAGCACGTCCTGCTCCTCTCCAAGCCAGCCGCGGCCCCAGCTTTCGTTTGCCCAGCATAGGCAAAATGGGAAATCAGGTTTTCCCGACGCAAGTACTTCGTTAAAGGGACGCTCAAGAAGGCGCTTGCCATTAAACCAGTAATGAAAATAGCAAAAGCCCTGGATGCCGTATTCTCGCGCCAGCGCGGCATGAGCCTCGCGCATTTCAGGCACCCGTAAATCGTAGAAACCGAGATCGGCGGGCAACTGAGGCTGGTAATGGCCGCGAAAAAGCGGACGCGCTTTGGTGACGTTCGTCCACTCGGTAAATCCTTTCCCCCACCATGCATCATTCTCAGGTATCGGATGATACTGCGGCAGATAAAAGGCGATAACGCGCGGACCCATTCAGTAAACGGATATTACGCTCGAATCGCGTGAATGATGTGTTGGCAGCCGAAAAGAAGAGGAAAGCGACGGGCGAGCGCCCGAATTATCGGGTCGCGCCAAGCGCGTGACATCCAGCGCCACGGACGCCAGGTTCCATACTCAGGTAAAATAACGTTGGCAGTGTGCTGCAAACTTACGACCCGCAGGCCGTTGGACTCGAATAGCTCTCTTACGGACTCCGCAGTAAACCATCGAAGGTGAGTTGCGTCTCGAATGCCGACCGGCTGGTAGTCAAACCGACCGCAAAGCAAATCCAAGCGGACGGACCAATGCGCGACGTTCGGAACTGAGGCGATCACCCTTCCGCCCGGAAGCAGTGCACGATGAGCCAACTGCAGGAAATCACCCGGATCAGCCACATGTTCCAATACGTCGGCAAAGACAATAACATCGAATCGCTCTAACCTCTGCAACGCTGCAGCAGTGAATGGCTCTTCATGAACTTTCAAACCGCGCGCGCGAGCCGTTGCGGCTCGGGCGGGGTTCGGTTCGATCCCGATGATTTGGGCATTCCGAGCGTCCGCGATTATACGGGAGAGGGCGCCGGTGCCACAGCCTACATCTAACACGTGCGATCCCATTGGGACTAACTCTGCCAACATATGCGCCACCTCCTGTGGTGCGTCCATGTGCGTGTCGTAACGCAGTGGATCCAGGATGTCATTTCCCGTCGTCTCCGACATCTGATTACTCACATTCACTTTGCAGTCGCCGCGACACGGGCGGTTTGAATACACCAAGATAAACCACCTGGTCACAGTCAGCTACCGCACTAAAGCGGTGGGCGGCTATAACCCTCGTGAGCTTACCTGCGAGACTGCGCAACGCCTGAAGGAGCTTCGCTTCGGTGGCCACTTCCAGGGCGCTGGTTGCTTCGCCTAAAATCAAAAGGCAAGGGCAATGATAAAGCGCGCCCGCAAGACCAATGCGCTGCCGCTGCCCACTGGAAAGGCTCACGCCGCGCTCCGCGAGGTTCGTATCAAAACCATCAGGCAGTTCCGCTTCGACAAAATCAAGTGATTTTCCGGAACCGGTTGGACCAATTACACCGACCGAGCTGTTTTTAGGGATGGTCATACTGCGGCAGGTAAAATGCGATAATTTTCGGTGTCACTGCTGACCATTCACGTGCCGACGGCCGGCAGATTGTTGAACTACTGCATTAAGTCGTTGCTCCAAACGCTGAGTTGCTTTGTCCATTGCCCACGCATCAATGACGTGCTGCCGACCGCGCCGTCGCAATTCTTCTGTTTCACTAAGGTCTTCCATCAGCTGTTGGACTATGTTCCCTAGCCGCTCTGGGTCTTCGGTAGGCGTGAGAAAGCCATTAACGC